>Ga0164290_1000158_pt1 | contig 259539 bp, 218 predicted proteins | sample Micstemetagenome_FD_108782 | JGI IMG/M metagenome (GOLD analysis project Ga0164290, IMG submission 108782) | Contaminated culture microbial community from soil near Moab, Utah, USA - Microcoleus steenstrupii SON62 (Illumina Assembly) | ecosystem: Environmental > Terrestrial > Soil > Soil crust...
GACGGGCCGGGACGTTAGCCGGGAGAGTCAGGAATGGCAGGGGGTGATTATAAATTAAGAGTGAAGAATGAAAAATTAAGAGTTTCGGGTTTTGTGGCTCGCCGGGTGAATGATCAGCCTGTGAGCATCTCTGGAGACCCGAAGTTCTTGCAACTAAACTTAACAACTCAACGACATGAAGCCTTTGGTTTCGGTGGTAATTCCCACCTATCGGCGGCCTGAACTGCTGGGACGGTGTCTGGAAGCAATGAAACGACAGCGGTACGCGCGGACCCAGTTTGAAGTCGTCGTCGTGGATGACGGAAACGATGCCGAGACGCGGGCCCTGGTCGAAGCGGTAGCGGAAGAAACGCGGCGGGACAAGGAACCGCTTCAGGTTCGGTACCTGGGGCAACCGGTTCGGCGGGGGCCGGCGGCAGCCCGTAACCGGGGCTGCCGGGAGGCCCGGGGCTGGATCGTGGGCTTTACCGACGACGATTGTATTCCGGCCGAGGACTGGATCCTGAATGCTTTGGATGCCTTTGTCGAAGGGGCGGACGTGGTATCAGGCAAGCTGAAGGTACCGATCAGCGAGCGCCCGACCGACTATGAGCGCACGGCCGCTTTCATGGAATCGGCCGAGTTCGTCACGGCCAACTGTTTCTGCCTGCGTTCGGCACTCGAACAGGTGGGGGGCTTTGAAGAAAGCTTCGACATCGCCTGGCGGGAGGACAGTGATTTTCAGTTCAAATGCATTAAATGTGCGCTGCGTATCGTTCGGCGCAACGACGTACAGGTTGAACATCCGGTCCGGCCGACTGCCTGGTGGGCCTGCCTGAAGGATGAACAGAAAAACCGGTACGACGCGCTTCTCTACAAACGGCACCCGGACCTCTTTCGGGAGCGTATACCCACCTACGGCGGACTGGTGACCATTTATTACGTCATCGTGCTGAGTTTCCTGCTTGCCATGCTGGCCACCCTGGCGGAGCTCGAATACATTGCCTTCTACGGAATGATGCTTTGGTCCGCGTTCACCCTTGTCCTGATAATTCGCCGGCTCTGGGGAACGACACGTTCACTTTCGCACCTGGTTCAGGTCATGATTACCTCGCTGGTAACGCCCTTCCTGTCGGTCTACTGGCGGTTGTACGGAGCTTTCAAATACAGAACCTTTTATTGGTAATAAACTATACTCTATCTACGCCATGCAGAATAAAATCATAGCTGCGCTGGGCCGTCAGCCGGATACCATTGCGGTCTTTCGGGCGATCAAGCTGGGTGACATGCTGATCATTGTGCCGGCTCTCCGGGCGCTTCGCGCTGCATTTCCAAAGGCAAAGATTGCCCTGATCAGTCTGCCCTGGGCCAAGGAGTTTGTGGCCCGTTTTCCGCGCTACGTGGATGAATTCATCGATTTTCCGGGCTGGCCCGGTCTGCCCGAACAGAAAGTGGATCCGGGTCGGGCGGTCGCCTTCCTGAAGCTCATGCAGCAGCGCCGCTTCGATCTGGTGCTGCAGATGCAGGGAAACGGTACGCTGGTGAATCCGATGATGTCGCTGCTGGGAGCACGCCTGATGGCAGGTTATTACCCGCCCAATCTGAAGGCCTATAACTGGAACTCCGACCTGCTGATGCCCTACGAATCCGACGAGCACGAACTGCGGCGGCACCTCAACCTGATGGAGTTTCTGGGTATTCCGGATCAGGGCGTCGAACTGGAGTTTCCGCTGACCAAGAGCGACATGCAGCGGGCGGTTCTGATGCCGGAACTGGATAATCTGGATCCCCAACGCTACGTCTGCATACACCCGGGTGGCCTGTCGGCAAGGCGCTGGCCGGAAGGGCACTTTGCCCAGGTGGCCGATGCGCTGGCCGAGCAGGGATACCGGGTTGTCTTTACGGGTACGGAGGAAGAAATTCCGATCGTGGAAAGTGTGCGGGAGCAGATGCACGCCTCGGCCTCCTCCATCAGTCTGGCAGGGAAAACCGATCTGGGCCTGGTTGGCTGGGTGCTGAGCCGTTCGGCCCTGCTGGTCAGCAACGATACGGGCATATCCCACCTGGCTTCGGCCCTGAAAGTGCCCAGTGTGGTTATTTACACAACTTCCCGGCCGGAAGAATGGGGACCGCTGAATACGCAGCGCCACCGCGCCGTCCTGGAATCGGACTCCCTAACGGCCAACGCAGTCATTGAAGAAGCCCTGTCGCTGCTTCCGGAGACCAACAGCCCGAGCCAGGCGCTGGTAGCGGTGTAAAAAAATGACGTTTGACTAGTGACGCTTGACGTTTGACAAAGAAAAGGTGACCGCGGTTCACTGGTCAATTTTCCTAATCAAACGTCAAGCGTCAACAGTCAAACGTCAATTATCAGGTTCAAGTAAATTAAGCCTTCTCGCAGAACTCCTCGAACGCCATCACCAGGTGCTGGGCGATCATCTGCGCAGAACGGCCTTCGATATGGTGGCGCTCGATAAAGTGAACCAGCTCACCATCCTTAAAGATACCGATGGCCGGAGACGAAGGGGGGTAGGGCAGGAGGTATTCCCGCATCTTAGCGGTTGCCTCACCGTCGACACCGGCAAACACCGTCACCAGCTTATCCGGCTTGATGTCGCTGGCGGCCAGGGCGGCTTTAATGCCCGGCCGGGCGGCACCGGCGGCGCAGCCACAAACGGAGTTAACGACCACGAGCATCGTGCCCTCGGCGTTCTCCATGGTATTGACCACTTCGTCCGGATTCGTCAGTTCCTGAAATCCGGCGTTAACCAGATCGGCCTTCATCGGGGCCACTAAATGTGGAGGATACATAGTTTCGTTTAAAGTTTAACGTGTAAGGTTTAACGTTTTTCCGTTGGCGTAAAGGGAATTGTACCAGTCCTCAGGCTATCAGCCCGTTACATAAATCCCAGCTCCAGCTTCGCCACTTCCGACATCATTTCGGTCGAGTAGGGCGGGTCGAAGGTGAGTTCCACGCTGACATCGTTTACGCCTTCAATTTCCCGGATTTTCTGCTCGATCTCGCCCGGAATGGTCCCGGCGGAAGGGCAGGAAGGCGAGGTCAGCGTCATCAGGACGTACACGTTGTTCACGGGGAAGATCTTGATGTCGTAGATCAGGCCGAGTTCGTAGACGTCCACCGGAATCTCGGGGTCGTAGACGGCTTTGAGGGCCTTGACGACTTCTTCTTTCAGTTCGGCTTCACTCATGGGTGCAAACACGGAAATGGCGTTAGACGATTGGAATTATATGGGTTGACCCGCCTGCTGGGCGGCAAAATCTTTCATCTGCTTGAGCATCGAGGCCAGTCCACCCGCCCGGCGGGAGGTGACCAGGCTGCTTAGGCCGATCCGGTCAATGAAGTAGAGATCGGCAGCGGCAATGGCTTCCGGCTTTTCGTCGTTCAGCACCCGGATCAGGAGGCTGACCAGCCCTTTGCTGATCTGGGCCGTCGGTTCGGCATCGGCCTCAAAATGCGCATGTTCGCCCTGCATTTCGGAATGCAGCCAGACTTTCGACTGGCACCCCCGAATCAGCTTTTCCTCGGTCTGAAACTGCGCCGGCATGGGCGGTAGTTTCTTTCCCAGATCAATGATGTATTGGGTTTTATCCAACTGATCGTCGAAGAGATCGAATTCCTCGATGATTTCGTCCTGTTTCTCGTTGATGGTCATAAAGCTGTTTACAGCATCATTTTCTTAACCCGGTGCAGCCCCTGCACCAGCCGGTCGATTTCGTCGCGTGTGTTGTAAACGGCAAACGAAGCCCGGGTGGTTCCCTGAATGCCCAGGCGGCGCATCAGCGGCTGGGTACAGTGGTGACCCGTCCGGACGGCAATGCCCTGTTGATCGAGAATCACCCCGATGTCCTGGTGGTGGATACCGTCCATGACAAACGAGACAACACCGATTTTTTCCCGGGCCTGTCCGACGATCCGCAGGCCTTCGATGCTTTGCAGCCCGTCGGTAGCGTATTCAAGCAGCGACTGCTCATAGGCGGCCGCGGCCGGCTTGCCCAGGGATTCGATATACCCCAGCGCGTATTGGGTAGCGATGACGTCGGCAATGTTGGGCGTCCCGGCTTCGAACTTGTACGGCAGGTCGTTGTAGGTTGTGCGTTCAAACGTCACTTCCTTGATCATCTCGCCTCCACCGCGATAAGGCGGCATGGCCTCCAACACTTCGCGTTTGCCGTACAGCGCGCCCATGCCCGTTGGGCCGTAGACCTTATGGGCCGAGAATACGTAGAAGTCGCAATCCAGCGCCTGCACGTCCAGGTCAAGGTGGGCCGTAGCCTGGGCGCCGTCGATGAGCACTTTCGCACCCACCGCATGGGCTTTGTCGATGATGGTCTTAACCGGGTTAATGGTGCCCAGGGCATTGGAGACGTGTACGACCGATACGAATTTCGTCCGTTCGCTCAGCAATTGCTCGTAAGCCTCGATATCAAGATCGCCGTTGTCGTCGATCGGAATCACCTTCAGCACGCACCCGCGTTCCTCGCAGAGCATCTGCCAGGGCACGATATTCGAGTGGTGCTCCAGGGTGGAAATGATGATTTCGTCGCCTTCTCCGAGAAATTTACGGCCGTAGGTCTGGGCAACCAGATTGATACTGTCCGTAGTCCCGTAGGTGAAGATGATTTCCTCGATATGAGCGGCATTCAGAAACTGGCGGATGGCCTGCCGGGAGATTTCAAAAGCAGCCGTCGCCTTTTCGGCCAGGTGGTGGATTCCCCGGTGAATATTGGCGTTATAACCTTCGTAGTAGCCCGAAAGGGCATCGATTACCACCTTCGGCTTCTGGGTGGTAGCCGCATTGTCAAAATAGACCAGCGGCCGGCCGCTTACCTGCTGGTGAAGGACCGGGAACTCACGGCGAACCGCTTCAACATCAAAAAGGGTGTGCGTAGCAGCCTGCATAACGATTGGAAATGTCTCAGGTAGGTAACAGCACTGCGGGGGAAAAGGTGCTTTCCGGGGGAGTTGTGAGTTAAAAATTAAAAGTGAAAAGTGAAAAGTAGGCTTCGCCTCATGGCTAACAACCTGGCGAAGCTTACTTTTCACTTTTCATTTTTCACTTTTAATTCTTCATCGACAACCGGGCCAGCTTCGCCTGGATCCGCGTTTCGAGGTGTTCCCGGATGGCGTCGATCTTGATGTTCTGGACAACGTCCTCGGCGAAGGCGAACATCAGCAGGCTGAGAGCCTCGTCGCGGGGAATGCCCCGGGAACGAAGGTAGAACAGCGCCTCTTCGTCCAGCTTACCGGTGGTGGTCCCGTGCGAACACTTGACATCGTCAGCGTAGATTTCCAGCTGCGGCTTGGTATTCATGGACGCCTCGTTGGAGAGCACGACGTTTTTGCACGACTGGTAGGCGTTGGTCTTCTGCGCGTCTTCGCGCACGAAAATCTTGCCGTTGAAGACCCCCGTGGCCTTATCGATCAGGATGCCTTTGTAGAGTTCGTTGCTGTACGAATTCGGCTTGCGGTGGTCAACGAGCGTGTGGTTATCGATGTGCTGGCGGTCGTTGGGGAAGTACATGCCGTACATGTAAGCTTCGCAGTGCTGACCGTCCAGTTCGATGTTCAGGTTGTTGCGGATAAAGCCGCCATCGAGCGTGACCGTGCAGGCGTAGAAATGGCTGCGGTCGCGCTGGTTGACCTGGGTGGTTCCGATATGGTAGGCCTTATCGGACTCGTTCTGAATCTTGTAGTAATCAACCCGCGCATCTTCCATCACGACGATCTCGGTCACGATGTTAACGAAGCTGGCGCTATCGCCGATGGTCCGGAAGGACTCGGCAATTTTTACCTCCGAGTTCCGGCCGGCGACGAACAGGTTCCGCGGCTGGGCACCGACATTGGCCAGGCGGGCGTCGGAAATAAACCGAAGAATAACGGGCTGTTCGACGGTTTTGCCGTTCGGTACGTGGATCACCACGCCGTCGCTGGCAAAGGCCGTATTCAGGGCCGTAAAGGCGTTGTCCTCAATGTCCGCATATTTGGCAAAGTACTGATCGATAAGCTCGGGCATTGTCCGGACCGCTTCCGAGAAAGGGGTGATGGTCAGCTCGGATGCCGGAGAGACGATGGTAGACAGCTGCGGCTGGTAGCGACCATTGACGAAAAAGAGGATATTTCCTTCCAGCTGGGCAATCTGCAGCGGGGCCAGATCGTCGGCGGTCAGGGTAGTCGGCGCCTGAAAATCAAAGGCTTCCTTGGCCAGGCTGGCGACGTTGGAATACTTCCATTCCTCATGCTTCAGCGTCGGAAAACCCAGCCGGTCGAACAACTGCAGGGCCTGGCGCCGAAGCTGGTGGAAGGTCGATTTACTTTCCCCGTTCATCCGCTCCTCCGCCGATTGAAAATCAGCCAGCAGGCGGGATTTGAGGTCGTTGTATGGTTGATTCATAAAGTTCTCAGTTAGTCAGTCGTCAGTCATCAGTCGTCAGTCCATCCGAAATGACTGTTGACTGATGACTGACGACCGATGACTTTCTAAATATTATGCCGTTTCTACTTCCGCCTTGATCCAGTCGTACCCTTTTTCTTCCAGCTCCAGGGCCAGTTCCTTCGGACCGGATTTAACGATGCGGCCTTTGTAGAGGACGTGTACGTAGTCGGGCACGATATAGTCGAGCAGACGCTGGTAGTGCGTCACGACGATGGTAGCATTGTCCGCCGAGCGCAGTTGATTGACACCTTCGGCCACGATGCGGAGGGCATCGATGTCCAGCCCGGAATCAGTTTCGTCCAGGATAGCGAGCCGCGGCTCCAGCATGGCCATCTGGAAGATTTCGTTGCGCTTCTTCTCGCCGCCGGAGAAGCCTTCGTTGAGCGATCGGCTCAGCAGCGACTGATCGATGTTGACCAGCTTCATTTTCTCCTTCATCAGCTTCAGGAACTGCACGGCGTCCAGCGACTCCTGGCCACGGTATTTGCGCACCTCGTTCATGGCCGTTTTGAGGAAGTTCGTCGTGCTCACCCCCGGGATTTCGACCGGATATTGGAACGCCAGAAAGATCCCTTCGGCAGCCCGAACTTCGGGGGCCATCTCGAGCAGGTCTTTGCCGTCAAACAGCACCTCACCACCGGTGATTTCGTAGTCCTCACGCCCGGCCAGAACCGAGGCCAGCGTGCTTTTTCCGGAACCGTTCGGGCCCATAATGGCGTGGACTTCGCCAGCCTTTACCTCCAGGTTGATTCCTTTAAGTATCTCTTTTTCGCCGATAGATGCCTGTAAGTTGTTTATACTTAACATGGTAGAGAGGTGATTGCGTTGGTTTTTGGAGCGCAAAGTTAACGCTACGAAAGGATTTATTCCGCTGTCTTAACAATTTTGGATTCGGAAAGGTTGTCCTCCGTTTGGATTATTCGGGCGTTCCCGCGGTACTTTTTGCGCCCCAGCCTGCTTCCAGACCTCAGTTTTTTTTCCGGGGCCAATCCTGTACCTTGCGAAACAACCAGTTTACCGCTTCGGCGGTATGCCTCTTTTATGAAGAATGGAAAACAGTCCGTAACCACCCAAAAAATCGGGGTTTCGTCCGAAATCGGAACCCTCCGCCGTCTCCTGATTCATAGCCCGGACCGGGGTCTGGGCAAGGTTGTCCCTTCCAAAGCGCAGGACTGGCTCTTCGAAGATATTGTCCACCTGGACAGCATGCGCCGGGACGAATACGATTACTACCTCAAACTCCTGCTGTACTTTCTGGACCCGGAAAAAGTGCGCGGCCGGCTGGCGGAAATTGATGCCGATACCAGCCGTAGTTTCTACAAGCCGGATCATCCGGGGTACTTCCGGTCGGATGCCGTGGTGGATATCCAGCGGCTGCTGGCTGAAATCCTGGAGGATGAGGTGATCCGAACCAAGCTCATCGCGGGCATCTGCGCCGTGGAGCGAACCAGCTTCAAGACCCAGTACCAGCTGACGACCTATGATCCCGTCGAACTGGCTAAAATCCTGATCTCAGGTTCGCTGCCCGACGGGCGGACGATGCTCTTTGCCCCGCTGCCGAACTTCATTTTTACGCGGGATATTGGCATTGTCATCAACGACCATATTCTGCTCAACAAACCGGCCAAGCTCGCCCGGACCCGGGAAGCCCTGCTGTCGCAGTATATTTTCTTCTACCACCCGCTCTTTGCCACCCACCGGAACAACATCATCGAAATTCCGGACAACGAGCACCACTTCCTGCTGCCGGAAGGAGAACACAACCGGGATTACACCCGCTCCACGCTCGAAGGCGGCGACGTCATGATGATCGCCCCGCGCCACCTGCTCATCGGCTGCAGCGAACGCACGACCCTCTATGCCGCCCAGCAGGTCATGCGGCTGGTCTTTGACCGGAACCTGGTCGATACGGTAACGATCATCAAAATTCCCAAGAAGCGGGATTACATGCACATCGATACCATCTTTACCCAGGTCAAAAAGAACATCTGGGTCCTGCTGGCTTCCCTGGGCCGGGTAGGCGACGAAGCCAAAAAGCGGGATGTGCTTCATTTCTTCGCGCCGAAGGATGTGTCGGAAGACCTGCGGATCCTGCAGTTCATCAAGGGCCTGGAGCACAAGCCGATCGAGATCGAAAACCTGGAGGACCTGCTGACCGATATCAGCCGCAACGACCTGGGCTGTACCGAGCCCGTGCAGTTTATCTATTCCGGGAATAATGAGTTTCCTTTCGGAGCCCGGGAGCAGTGGACGGACTCCTGCAACCTGCTCGCGCTGAAGGATGGCGTCGTGGTCGGGTATGACCGTAATGACAAGACCATCGAGGCCTTCCGGCAGGCGGGCTTTGAAGCCATCTGCGCCGAAGACCTGCTGCAGCGTTTCGAACGGGGTGAATCTTCGCCTGAAACCATTGAAAATACCTTCATTATGCTGCCGTCGGCGGAGCTGTCGCGGGCCCGGGGCGGTTCACACTGCATGAGCCTGCCGCTGCTGCGGGACAGCTATTGATGGGGCCAGACTGCAGCCGGGTGGGTTTTGGGACTGGCCCGGCATGCTTTTTTTTGTATTTTCGCGGGATTACACGCCCATTCATCCACAGATTTTGCTTTCCTATGCAATCACAGGCTACATCCACCATCCTGATGATCCGTCCCGTCCGGTTCGGGTTTAACCAAGAAACCGCCGTCACGAATGCCTTTCAGGACGTCAACCTGGCCGCCCGGACCAGGGACGTTGCCCAGGAAGACGCCCTGCGTGAGTTCGATGAAATGGTGCGGCAACTCACGGTGGCCGGCGTGAATGTGCTGGTCTATGATGATACGCCTGAACCGTATACCCCCGACTCGATCTTCCCCAACAACTGGGTTTCCTTCCACTACAGCGGTGCGGTGATCCTCTATCCCATGCAGGCCCCAAACCGCCGGCTGGAGCGGCGCATGGACATCATCGACGACCTGAGCCAGCAGTTTCACGTCGCCAAGGTTGTGGACATGACCCATTTTGAGGCCGAAGGAAAGTTTCTGGAAGGCACCGGCAGCATGGTGCTCGACCGCATGCAGCGCATCGCCTACGCCTGCCTCTCGCCCCGTACCCACGAAGACGTCCTGGCTGAATTCACCCGCCGAACGGGCTACCGGGTGGTGGCTTTCCGGGCAACCGATGCGGCCGGCGTACCGGTCTACCACACGAACGTGCTGATGTGCATCGGGGATACTTTTGCGGTGGTCTGCCTCTCGGCCATAACTGATCCCGACGAACGGCTCATGGTCCGGCACGAACTCGAAAATAGCGGCAAGAACGTCATCGAGATTTCAATGGATCAGATGGCCAGCTTTGCCGGCAACATGCTGCTGGTTACTAACCAAAAAGGGCAGAAGCTGCTGGTTATGTCGACCCAGGCCCACGAATCACTGACCCACCGCCAGCGCGATGAGCTCGACGATTTTGCTACCCTGCTCCACTGCAATCTGTCAATTATCGAAGGAAATGGGGGCGGATCGGCCCGCTGCATGATGGCTGAAGTACACCTGCCCCGGAAATAAGCAAAGGCCCTTTCCGGGCGATGTAAAGCCGATGTTGAGGCCCCAAAATGGCCATAGCATCGGCTTTTTTGTGATTGTTTTTCGCGCCCTGGACCATAAACTATTTTTGTACGCGCACGCAAGGAATAAAATCTATCAATTTAGTCTATTATTTGTTACTTAATGCGTAGTCTGATTCCTTACATATAACTGGCGTAAACGTGCTATGAGAGGTGCCTTGATTGGGGAGAAGCGAGTATCGAAGTACAGTGGCTGCCTGAACTTTACGGCAAATGCCCTGGCGAGGGTGATGACCAACATTGCCGATGAGGAGTTTGGCCGATTGGGCCTGACGGCCTCCCATGCCTTTCTGCTGAAAGAGTCGGTGGAAAATCCGGGCATACAACCCAAGGATTTGAGCGAGGAACTGCATTTAACCCCCTCGACCATTACGCGGCTGATCGAAAAGCTGGAATCCAAGCGGCTCGTGGAGCGGAAAATGGAGGGGAAACACACGCTGGTATACGCAACGGAGAAAGGGGTAGCGCTGCTTCCCGATATCAAGCGGGCCTGGCGCGCCATGGTCCGTCGGTATTCGGACGTCATTGGTGAGGAAAACGCCCGGCAACTGACCCGGATGGCTTACGAAGTGGTTCAGGCTATGGGCAAAGATGCCGATTGATTCGGCAGAAGCCATTGGATGTGCACACAAAGCATGGACGCTGGACGTTTGACACAGGATGTTTGACTGTAACGAGTCAATGCGAGCGCCGGAACGAAGACGGCGCTTGTCAAACGTCCGATGTCCAGCGTCAACCGTCAATAAGATATGACAACCCAACACGAAAAAGTTGCCCTGGTTACCGGGGCTAACCGGGGAATCGGGCGGGAAATTGCCCGGCAGTTATGTCAGCGTGGTTACGCGGTTTTTATGGGTTCCCGGGATCTGGCCAAGGGGCGCGAGGCCTGCGAGGAACTTTGCGCCGAGGGCCATGAGGCTATCCTGCTGCAACTGGATGTGAACGATCCCGTGAGCATTAAACATGCCTGCGGCGCCTTTTCGCAGAAGGCTGATCACCTGGATGTGCTGGTCAATAATGCCGGCGTGCTCGACGAAACCGATCGCCACACGTCCATTACGCGCCTGAACGTCGAATTGCTGGAGCGGACCTTCCGGACAAACGTTACGGGGCCGATTCTGGTCATTCAGGATTTTCTGCCATACCTAGAAAAAAGCCCGAACGGGGCGCGGATCATCAACCTGTCCAGCGATCTGGGCTCGCTGAGCATCATGCGCGACGGTTACCCGGCTTACAGCATTTCCAAGGCAGGCATGAATGCGGTGACGCGGCAGTTTGCCGCGGCCCTGGCGCCAAAGAACATGGCGGTTAACTGCGTGCATCCGGGCTGGGTCCAGACCGATATGGGCGGGCCGGGTGCTACGCGGCCGGTCAGCCAGGGTGCCGAAACTATCCTCTGGCTGGCGACGGAAGCGCCCCTGACGGAAACCGGCAAATTCTGGCGGGACAAGCAGGAGCATCCCTGGTAAGGCCATACTGGCATCACTGACCCGGCTGGCCTGGACAAAAGACGAGAGACAAAAGACAGGGCTTACTAAAGCAGCCACTTCTTTTGTCTCTCGTCTTTCTACGTTATCGCTTTTCGTTCCTCCAGCTGCCAATTAACAACCCGGTCGGCTGGCGCCAGGTTTAGAAACCCTAAATTCCTTGCCAGTTTACAGAAATTCGTTAAAGTCAACCTGCAGGATGGCTGAGTAGGAGCGATCACTCTGCTGCCAGCCGCCATCCTGGCGATACTGGTGCCATTCCAGGGTTTTGTAGTTATAGACAAAGCCTTCCCGAATGCCGTAATAGCCATCGTCGATCAACTGCATGACCTTTTTAAAATCCCGCTTCAATCCTTCCTGGTTGCTGATTTCAATAATAATCGGGCTCTCGGCCGTTTCGTTGTCGTAAAGCAGCAGGTCAGCTACCGGACTGGCTTTTGCCTCGTCCAGCATTGTTTCGGGAAATGGCTCCAGCGCAATCGAACCTTTGAGGTAATTCAGCATCCCGAGGCGGGTAGTTAGCTTACTGATAACGCGCTGGTGCTCTTTGGGGCCGTAGCCGCTTAAGTCTTCCTCATAAACAAAGGAGTAGTCGGAGAGAGAAGGCTTTGAGTAGGGCATGGCTTCCGCAGTTTGCTCAAGAAAAGGTACGAAAATTAGACGGATAGAAACGCAAATAGGCAACCAGCGCTGGTTGCCTATTTGCGTCAGGTTCGTTGTCTGTTAAACCATTTCCTCCACCAGCTGCTGCTCAGCCGGCTTTGGTTTAAAGGTCTTGGAGAGGTAAGTATACACCGCAGGAATGATGTATAGCGTCAGGACGGTCGAAAAGAGCAGACCACCCACCACGGCTATTCCCATCGACACCCGGCTTTCGGAACCGGCACCCAGCGCCAGCGCAACCGGCAGCAGCCCGAGGGCGGCGCAGAGCGAAGTCATCAGAATGGGCCGGAAACGGGCAACGGCGGCCTCGTGGGCGGCCTCGCGCTTGCTGAGGCCGTGTTCTTTTCGCTGGTTGGCGAATTCCACGATCAGAATGCCGTTCTTGGTTACCAGCCCCACCAGCGTAATGATGCCGATCTGAGAGAAGACGTTGAGCGTCTGGCTGAAGTCCCAGAGCGACAGCAGCGCGCCGCAGACGGCCAGCGGTACGGTCAGCAGAATGATGATCGGATCCACAAAGCTCTCGAACTGGGCGGCCAGGATAAGGTAAATCAGCAGCAGGGCCAGCGCAAAGGCCAGGTAAAGGCTGGAGGAGCTATCCCGAAACTCCTTCGAGGTGCCGTCCAGGGCCGTCGAGAAAGAGGCATCGAGCACCTCGGCGGCGATCCGTTCCATCTCCGCAATGCCGTCGCCGAGCGTCACGCCCTTGGCCAGACCGGCCGAGACCGTAGCCGAGGAATAGCGGTTGTAGCGGAACAGCTGCGGCGGGGTGCTCTGCTCGGAAACCCGGACGAGGTTGTCGAGTTGAATCAGCTCTCCCCGCTTGTTTTTGACAAAGAGCGATTTCAGGTCGGTTATGTCGTTGCGGTCCGGGCGGTCGATCTGGCCGATCACCTGGTACTGCTTGCCGTCCATAATGAAATACCCACATCGCCGGCCTGACAGTCCCAGCTGTAGCGTCTGGGCCACGTCCTGGACCGATACACCCAGGTTCATCGCCTTTTCGCGGTCGATGTCGAGGCGGATTTCCGGTTTGGTAAACTTCAGGTTGACGTCGGAGCCGGAGAACTTATCGGAAGCCTGCACCTGCTTCATGAATTCCGGCAAGACCTGCCGCAGCTTTTCGAAATGGCTGGCCTGGATCACAAACTGCACCGGTAGACCGCCTCCGCCGCCAACCCGGGCGCCGGTCGTAATGGTTTGTTCCTGGACCACGAACGTACGCGCCCCGGGAATTTCCTTGATTTTCTGGGCTACTTCGTCGGCAATCTGCTGCTGGGTTTTGGTCCGCGGCGGGCGGTCGTTCAGAATAACCCGGAGAGAACCGGCATTGGTCGCGCCCGAGCCGAAACTGGGCGAGGTGACGGCCGTGATCCCCAGGACCTCCTCTTTCGAAAACATCGTCCTGAGGGCTTTGGCTACCCGGTCCGTATAGGCCAGCATGTATTCAAAGGTAGCTCCTTCCGGTGCTGTAGCCTGGGCACGGAAGCCACCGCGATCTTCCAGCGGGGAAAGCTCTGAGGGAATGGCGTTGGTTTTGAAGAGGACGTAAATAATGCCGATAAAACCCGTCATGAGTACCCAGGCCATCCACCGAACGCGGAGGAATCCTTCCAGCGACCGCGCGTACCCGGCGATCATCCACTCGAAGAAGGGTTCCGTAACCCGGTACAGCCAGGGCTGGCGGTGGCGCGTCTTCAGCAGCCGGGCCGAGAGCATGGGCGTCAGGGTCAGCAAAACAAAGGCTGATATCAGGACCGAACCCGCCACGACGATGCCAAACTCCCGGAAAAGGCGACCCGTGATCCCCTGCAGGAAGATAACGGGCAGGAAAACAGCTGCCAGGGTAACCGTAGTCGAAATAACGGCGAAGTAGATTTCCTTCGAACCCGAGACGGCGGCCTGGAAGGGCGGCATGCCTTCCTCGATCTTGGTGTAGATATTCTCCAGGACGACAATGGCGTCGTCGACGACCAGCCCAATGGCCAGTACGATGCCCAGCAGCGTCAGGACGTTGATCGAGAAGCCGCAGACGTACATGATGAAGAAGGCGCCCACCAGCGAGACGGGAATGGCCGTCAGCGGGATGATCGTACTCCGCCAGTCGCGCAGGAAAACGAAAATGATCAGCGCTACCAGGACGAAGGCGATGAATATGGTTTCCTCCACCTCCTCGATGGACTTGCGCACAACGCGGGTGTAGTCGAAACCGAGCAGAATCTTTACGTCGGGGGGCAGCTCTTTCTGGATCTGGTCAACGCGCTTGTAAACGTTGTTGACGATTTCGATCTGGTTGGCACCGGGCTGCGGAATCACCGCGACGGCGATCATGGGCACCCCATCCCGCTTCAGCAGCGTCCGTTCGACTTCCGGAGCCAGCTCGGCAAAGCCGACATCGCGGAATTTAACGACCTGGTCGCCGGACTCCTTGAGAATGATGTTATTGAAATCGTCGGGCGTAGTCAGCCGGCCCAGGGTCCGGACGGTCAGTTCGGTCGTCTGGCCTTCCACGCTGCCGGAGGGCAGTTCGATGTTCTGGTTCCGCAGGGCATTGGCCACGTCGATGGCCGTCAGCCGGTAAGAGGCCAGTTTGACCGGGTCGATTCGCAGCCGCATGGCGTACTTTTTCTCCCCCCAGAGCTGGACGCTGCTCACGCCCGGAATCGTCTGGAAACGTTCCTTGAACTGTCGGGTGGCAATGTCGTTCAGTTCCAGCAGCGACCGCTTGTTGGACAGCAGCTGCAGAAAATAGATCGGGCTGGCGTCGGCATCGGCTTTGGCGACCACGGGCGGGTCGATGTCGGGCGGCAGGAGGGCGACAGCCCGGGATACCCGGTCGCGCACGTCGTTGGCCGCATCTTCGATGTCGACGCTCAGTTCAAATTCAACGGTAATCTGGCTCCGGCCGTCGCGGCTGGACGAGGACAGCGTCCGGATCCCGGCAATCCCGTTGATCGACTCTTCAAGGGGTTCGGTAATCTGGGATTCGATGATGTCGGCATTAGCCCCGGTATAGGTCGTCGACACGGTCACGACCGGCAGGTCGATACTCGGAAATTCCCGTACACCCAGGTAGTAGAAGCCGATGCCGCCGAATACCAGAATGAGCAGCGACATCACTACGGCCAGTACCGGGCGTTGAATGCTGGTGGTAGAAAGGGTAGCCATAGGAGTGGGGTTATAGAATCGTACGAACGTCGACGGAGCCACCGGGCTTCACCAGCTGAATGCCCGTGGTAATGAGCGAGTCGCCGGGCTGCAGGCCTTTCCGGATTTCAACCGAGCGCTCCGAGCGGGTGCCCAGCTCAACCGAAATAGCCTCGGCTTTGCTGTTCCGGAGCACGTACACTTTCTGCCCGTTCTGTTCCGGGATGATGGCTTCGGTCGGGACGATGATCGCGTTGCCTTTAGCGTTCAGGACCAGTTCAATCCGGGCGAAGGCGCCGGGCACGAGGCGATGGTCACCGTTGGGGCTGACGGCCCGTAGCAGCAGCGTCCGGGTGTTGGGGTCCACTTTCGGTTCTACGGCGTAGACCGTTCCTATCCGTTGGTTATCGGAGCCCTCCACCGTAAAGCGGATGGTGCTCCCTTTGCGTACGGCATCGGCGTATTTGGCCGGAACGGAGAAGTCCAGTTTGGCCGGGTTGGTATTGGTCAGGGTGGCAATCCGGGAAGTCGGACTGATGTAGCTGCCCAGGCTGATGTAGCGCAGCCCGATGGTGCCGTTGAAGGGGGCCTTAATGACCGTTTTGGCCAATTGCGCTTTCAGGTTTTCGATATCGGCCAGGATACCGTTCAGGTTGGTCTGGCTGATTTCGTACTCCTGGCGGCTGATGGCTTCCTTTTCGAGCAGCCGGCGCTGGCGGGCTTCGTTATCTTCGGCCAGTTTTTTGTTGGCCATCAGTTTCTGCAGCTGAGCCTGCAGGTCGGCATCGTTGATCCGCAGCAGGACTGTTCCCGCTCCTACAAAATCGCCTTCCCGGAAGTTGATGCTCGTCACCCGGCCGGAAATTTCGCTCCGGATTTCGACTTCCTCGTTCGGGATAATTGTACCCGTAGTCAGAATTTTGTCATCGAGGGATTGCGTCCGGAGCACCATTACCTCCACGGCGGCACTGTTGCCCGCGGGTCCCGCTTTGCCGGCTGCGGCCTGGGGGCTTTCTTCGGGCGGATTCGCCAGTTTTTTGAGCCTTGGGTAAAAAGCAATACCAATAATCAGCAAAACGATAATGACACCCAGAATTCGTTTGGTAATGGTTTGCATAACAGACAGAAACTTCAGAAAGACCAATCGAGTAGTGGTGCTAAGGTACGCAAAATTGGGAGGGCTTGGAATGACAAAGCGTTAAGAAAACAATTAGAAATCGCAGTTAGCTTAAGTTTAGTATCCTAATGGGAAATAGTTGGCTTTTAGTGGGTTGATTCCTTCGCTCGGGCCGCCGCTAAGGGCCGTTTGTTGGTACCTGACCTAAGGGCATAAAAAAACTCCCGCGCCGGATAACGCGGGAGTTTGGTACTAGTTGCCGATGGCTGCCCCGGGAGGCGGTCATCCGGCTGATCCCTTACGGGTTGATCCGGGCGCGAACCTGCTGGGTTACGATCTGGGTGTTGTCATCCAGGGTAACCAGGAACATGAACGCGATTTCGCGCGGTACCGTGGCCGTACCCGGGGTGACGCTTACCGTCGGGTAGCGGGTGCGGAAAGCCGCCAGCGTGGTCGAGAACTTCGCCGTGGTGCCCGTAGCCGGAATCGGAGCCTGCTGGAACAGGTTGGCCGTTGTGTTCAGCGAGGCAGGGTTGATGGCGGTGGTGCCACCGACTACGCGGGTGATCTCCTTAATGGTCCGTCCGGTTGAAGCCGGGATGGAGAGCGTGAACTCGATCGGCGTGTTGGCAGCCGTCGAGACTTCGATGAACGGGTTACCGCCGAACGTCGTAGCGTTCGGGAAGGTCACCGGAACAGCCGGGCGGTTGTCGCGCACCAGCGGGCCATATTCAAGGTCATCCTTACAGCCGAAGGTGGCAACCACCAGCAGCGCGAACAGAATACCTTTTAACGATGTCAGTTTCATGAGCTTAATGATGTCTTATTCAGAAGTTACATTAGTTGGCATCCCACCAAACGCGGATGTTTGACTGGGGAGCCGGGTTGGGGAAGTTGGGGTTCCGTTCGTTCTCGAAGGTCACGTAAACGGCCCGGACGGGACGCGTACCATCGATACCGGCGGCGTTCTGGGCCTGCTGCAGGGTCGGATAACCCGTGCGGCGCCAGTCGTTCCACAATTCCAGACCATTGCCCGTAAAGGCGATGTACTTCTGGGTAATAATCTGCTCCAGTTTCTGCTGGGTCGTGCCCTTCAGCGCGTTGGCCGTAATGTAGGCGTCGATCTGCGCGGTCGGAACACCCGCCAGCGTCATCGAAGCCCGGATCCCTTCCGCGTACAGCGCATCGACATCACCCGGCGTACCCAGCGTCAGGGCCGATTCGGCCAGGATAAAGGCACGCTGGAAGTTGGTGATCAGACGAACCGGACCTTCACCGTTAGCACCCGTAACATAGGTGTTGTAGCGCGACCAGTTACCAACCGGCGTCGGACGGGCACCGGTCTGACCGTTATCCCAGGTGACGTAGTTGGCGCCCGGCTTCGTGAAGAAGATCGGCAGACGCGGATCGTTCAGGCCCTGCAGCAGGTTGAGGTAACGCGTGCTCAGGATCAGGTCGTCTTTAAATATCGAGACGTTCGAGTATTCAAAGCGCGGATCCCGGCTGCCGACCGCTGCCCCGAAGGCAACGTTCATGTCGTCGGCATTGGTCCGGATAAAGTTGTTACCCGTAATTACCTGCTCGATCACCTGCTTGGCCAGGGCCGGCTCTTTTACGCTGATCGTGTTGGCGAACTTAAGCAGCATCGTGTTGCCGGCGCGCTTCCACTTGTTGAGGTCACCCTTGTAGATGATGTCCTCTGTGCCGGGCTTGGTAGCCGAAGTCTTGTCAAGATCGGCCAGGCCTTCGCGTACCAGATCAAACAGGCTCTGAATACCCAGCTGGGCATTGCCCTTGTAGATATCCTCCTGCTTGTCGAGGCGGGGCTGCGGGAAAGCTTCACCCTGCAGCGCCTGCGAATAGGGAATATCACCCCAGACATCGGTAGCGATGCTGAACGCATAGGCTTTCAGCAGCTTCCCTCCGCCCGTGTAAGCCGGCGCGTTATTGGCCGTTCCGATATCGATAATCTTCTGGGCGTTGACCAGCGCACCGCCATAGAGTTCGAAACGCCACTGGTTCCCGAAATCGCTACCGTTCGTCTGGTAGACGTCGTACGTCTGCGGGCTACCGGCCGCACCGGCCAGTTGCTGCATGATCGTCGAGGTAAAGCGATTCAGTTCGTTGGCATTGGCAAAAGCAGTAGCAATTTCAACCGTAGGCAGCAGGACCGACGGCGGCACGGCCGTCGGGTTATTCGGCGTTATGTTGACGCTCTCGTTCAGAAAGTCTGAGCAGCTCCCCAGGCCTAAGGCCAGGGTAAGCACCAGCGTTGTGTTGCGAATGATAACTTTCATGGATGTGATGAACTGTAAGTATTAAAAAGTCAGACGCACGTTAACACCGTAGTTCCGGGTGTTCGGCGGACCGTTCAGGTCCAGACCCTGGATGTTACCAGCGCCCTGAGTGTTTACCTCAGGATCAGCAAAATAGTTCGGCGCGTAGAAATAAAGGTTACGGCCGGATACCCCTACCGAGATAGCACCGAACGGCGTGCGGTTCAGCAGCCCCTTCGGCAGCGTGTAGTTCAGGCTGACTTCCCGCAGGCGGTAAACCGTTGCATCGAACACCGCGGATTCGGAAGCCAGACCACCCAGACCCTGCCAGTACGCCTGTGACGACAGCTGGATGTTGTTCGGACGGTAGGATACCGTCCCGTCGGCGTTCGTGGACTGGATGACACCCGGCAGGATACGCGGCTGGTCACGGTCGACACCCGTCACGTAAATTGCACCGGTGCTCCGGAGGTCAACCGCGCTGAACGAGAACAGCTGGCCACCCTGGCGCATGTCAACCAGCGCCTGCAGCGAGAAACCTTTGTAGGAGAACGTGTTGTTCAGACCAGCCGTCCAGTTCGGGTTCGGGTTTGAAATCACCTGACCGGCGATGCTCGGGGCAAACTGGCCCGTCGTGGCGTTGATCAGCGGCTGACCAACAAATTGACCGGTAGGATCGTAGTACAGTCCGTTCGGGTCGGTGTTCTGAACGCGGGCCAGGGCCGAGCTTACGATTACACCGTAAGGCTGACCTTCGACAATCGACGGAGAAATACCGATGAAGGCGTTACCCGTGATACCTGACTGCTTCACTCCCGGAGCGATCGAAACAACTTTGTTCCGGATGCGGGTAAAGTTCAGCGTTACGTCCCACTTGAAGCCACTAACCCGGACCGGGGTAGCGTTCAGCGTCAGTTCGATACCGCGGTTCTGCAGCTCACCGACGTTCGTCGTCCGCGTGTCGTAACCCGATGCCGGTGATACGGCTACGTTGAAGATCTGGTTCGTTGATTTCGAATCGAAGTACGTAGCGTCCAGGCTTACGCGGTTGTTGAACAGACCTACGTTAAAGCCGACTTCTTTCGACGTTACGAATTCAGGGGTCAGACCGTTGTTACCGATCCGGCTACCGATGGCAAAACCCGGGATGCTGGAACCACCGATCGAAAGCGGGAAGGTCACGCTGGCCAGGTTGTTCCCGAAGGAAGCGGTCGTATAAACTGAGTTCAGCAGGTACGGATCGGCATCACGACCCACGCGGGCGATGCTGGCGCGAACCTTGGCGTACGAGAGGATGTCTGACTGCAGCTTAAAGGCGTCCGTCGGAACAAAGCTGACCGAAGCAGCCGGGTAGAAGTACGTGTTATTGGCCTTGGGCAGGGTCGACGATTGGTCAGCCCGGCCGCTCAGTTCCACGAACAGGTAATTCTTGTAATCGAACGATGCCTGGGCATAATAACCAACCAGCCGTCGGGTTTGGGAAGATTCACCCGATGAGGTGAAGACCGAACCGTTGGACACGTTGGTGAAGCCCGGAATCGTCAGCTGCTGGGCAAAAACCGTCTGGTTCTGAAACTGGCGCTGGTTAATGTTGTTACCCAGCAGCAGGTTGGCACCCAGACCTTCCAGGAAGAAGCGGCTCGTCTGGGCATTGATCAGCAGGTCACCGTTGACTTCCGAACGGAAGAAGTTATCCTGGATGACCTCACCCTGGGGAGCGCGGGCTGAACCAATGTTGTTCACCCCTTTCCGGCGGTCAGTATAGGTATCACCCGTTACGCGGTAGCTGACGTTCAGCCAGCTGAAGATGTCTTTCCCTACCGTAAAATTACCAAACACCCGGTCAACCTGGCTGTTCAGCGTCGTGTTGCGAAGCGCCCAGTTCGGGTTGGTGGTCGTCGTCAGGAAGTAAATGCTCTGGCCGTTGGCATCCTGGAAGGGCTCATTCGTCAGGTCATAGCTACGCGGCACCCGCGTCAGCTGACCGAAGGCCGATCCACCATTACCCAGGGCAGTACCGCCCTGAACGGTCTGTACGTACGAAGCCGTACCCGATACCTTGAAGCCGTTTGCCAGCGTGGCGGCACCGCCAACCTGTACGTTCGTCCGGTTGAACTTGAAGTTCTCCAGGATCCCTTTCTGGGCCGTGTTACCGAAGGAAACGGCAAAGTTGCGGGTCTGATCGCCACCCACAATCTGGGCGGAGTTCTGCAGAATGCTGCCCTGGCGGAAGAAATCACGGATGTTGTTCGGATACGCCTGGTAGGGGCGCGTCTGGCCCTGCAGGTTGGTTACCGAAGTCGGACCCGTGGCGAAAGCCGGTCCCCAGGAGTTCGTCGAGTTGTTGACGAACAGGTTGTTGGTACCCTGGCCGTACTCGTTCTGGAAGCGCGGCAGACCGAATACGTTCTGCACGTTGTACGACGAGCTTACCGTTACCTCCGTCTTGTTGTTCTGGTTGCGGCCCGAGCGGGTGGTGATAACGATAGCACCGGCCGAAGCGCGCGAACCGTACAGAACAGCCGCAGCAGGACCTTTCAGTACGTTGACTGACTCAATGTTTTCCGGGTTGATGTCGGCCAGACGGTTGGCAGACTGAGCCTGGAACAGGGTGTTACCCGTTACGTTGACGTCGTTACCAAAGATAATACCATCAACAACGATCAGCGGCTGGTTGGAGCCGTTGAAGGAGGTGATACCCCGGATGTTGATGTTGGTCGAGGAGCCCGGAGCACCCGACTGACCACTGATCTGAACGCCAGCCAGTTTACCCTGCAGGGCGTTCAGCAGGTTGGGCTCAGACTTCTGGGCAATCAGGGAGGCGTTAACTTCCTGGGTGGAATAACCGAGAGAACGCTTATCCCGCTCGATACCCTGGGCCGTTACGACCACTTCGTTCAGGTTCATGGCACCTGCTACGAGGCGAACGGTAAGGGCTGATTGATTACCAACCAGAACTTCCTGTGAATCAAAACCGATAAAGCTGAAAATAAGGCGCGTATCGTTGGATACACCACCCAGTTGGAAATTGCCTTGTGCATCGGTGGTTGTACCACGCGTTGTACCTTTAACCTGAACACTCACGCCAGGGAGCGGAGAGCCTTCGTCCGATGAAGTGACGCGTCCTGAGACGGTGCGCTCCTGTGCCAGTGCCGGAAGGGCCAGCACCATACAGAGCAACCACAAGCTCAATAGAACTCTGTTCATAAGGATTGATTGTAGTTTGATGAATGGTTTATCCCTAAGGCAAACGGTCAAAATTTTATTTGGTCGTCACTACCTCAGGGCCGCAAAATTAATTAGCAGAATGTTAAGGTTGAAAATAAATTGTAAAAAATAGTGTAGACCCGCCAATCATCCTGAAAATTGACAGCAGAATCCTTTTTAGGTATTGACTTAACAAAATGCAATATATTATACGAATACGGCACTAATTTATTGTTTTGTATTGGTAAAATTCAAGTTACTCAAAGTATAAATACGTATATAATTTGGTAAAAACACTCTATTAACATTTAAGTAATATTTAACTTTTCCGTTATATGCCATTTTCGGGCACTTAAATCAATAATTAGGATTCGGCCCATTTTTGGCCAAAAAGTTACTTTATGATAGCAGGAGCAGCAGCGCAGACGAGCTGACATCCGAAGCAAGAGAGGGGTGATTCAGCTGCAAGTTTTAGTGAACTTTACCTATTGTATACTCATTTTTTGATTTGTTGCCGTATCCGCAAGGTCAATCATCCTGAGCCTGTTAGTCCAGGCCTGTAAATACGGTCATGTGTAAACGAGGGATCGTGGCCGCTCTATCTGGGTAGCCCCATTTGGGAGGCAGGCAAGTCCATAAAAAAAGCCGATTCGTTATGAATCGGCTTTTATATGAGGAACATTAGTGCGATCAGATCCGGATCGTGTAGCCCAGACGCTTGTAATTCTCACTGGGTTTGACATCACCGGCAGGCTCCAGAATCAGCACTAGCGTGACCGTCTGGGCCGGGGTACCCGTGGCCTGGCGGACGCTAATCTCTACGTTGGCCGTGCTGGTATTGGGAGCAAAAACGACATTGCCGCCATTGCCCAGCGTGAAGTGGGTTCCTTCCACGGCGGTCGAGTTCTCGCGGTCTACAGACACCTTCACCGTAGTTTGGGCGGTCCGCTGGGGACCTACCAGGTTGATCTGGGGACGCAGCGTTACGGCAGCCGTTCCATTACCGGCGTTCACGATCGGGTACGTACGGCCCGTAGCCGGCGTCAGGGTGATGGCCTGCTGGAACTCCACCAGCGTCATTTCGTCGAAGGTTTTATCCAGCTCTTCGAAGCAGGAGGTCAGACCGACCACCAGGAACAGCGCTAAGGCAAGATTTATGATCTTTTTCATGAATAGACGCGTGAATTAGTAACCAAAATTCTGACGAAGGTTGGGGTTATTGGTGATTTCCCGGACCGGAATCTGGGCCAGTACCCGGAAGTCGTTGTAGGGCAGGTTGGTCGGAACCTTGACGATATCCACCCCGCGCCGCTTCAGGTCGAACCAGCGGTGGCCTTCAAAAGCCAGCTCAATCCGGCGCTGCTTCAGGATCTCGTCCAGCAGGGCCTGGCCCGTCAGGGCCGTAGCTGCCGGCAGACCTGCCCGCGTCCGGATGATGTTCACGTCCGCCAGCGCGGCTTCCGTCTGACCGAGCTGGAAGTTGGCTTCCGCCCGGTTCAGGTACATTTCCGAGAACCGGATGACAGGAATGTTGTCCAGGTTAACCTGACCGTTCTTCCCGAGGAATTTCGTCGTCTCGATTTCGGCCGTACCGCGACCCGTCGTACCGAGTTCGTACAGCTGACGGCGAACGTCCAGCACCTGACCCGCGGCACTCCGCTCCGACTCAATGGCTGCCAGCAGGGAAGCCGAGGGAACGAGGTCGCCGAAGCCACCCGTCCGGGCGCGGTTACCAAGCTCTACCAGGGTGGTGAAGGTCGTCTGCAGGGACAGGTTCACCCCGATGTTCTCCGGCGTCTGGTAGGTGATTTCGAAGAACGATTCCGGGTGACGGCTGGCACGCCAGGCGGCTACGTAACCGCTGTTGGGTACAAAGGAAGCTACGCCAGTTGCGGCAATAGCGTCCGTGGCGTACTTGGCAGCGTTGGCGAAGTCCTTGTTGTAAAGGGCAACCCGGGAGAACAGGGCCAGGGCCGCAGCGCGGTTGGCGTAGAAAGCTCCGCGGGCGTTATTCAGCTTCGCGGTGGCCGTCGTCAGGTCAGCGTAAATCTGCTTGTAAACCTCGGCAATCGGGGCCCGGCTCGGAAACTGGATCTGGCTCGGCTCGATGACCCCTTTCAGCAGCAGCGGCACGCCGCCCCGGTTGTATTCAGCCACTTCAACGCCCGGATCGTAGGCATAAGCCCGCATCAGGTCGAAATACAGCAGCGCCCGCAGGAAGGCACACTCCCCTTCGAAGCGGTCACGGGTAGCCTGGTCCGTAATCTTGGGCAGTGCTTCCAGAACCAGGTTGATCTGGTTGATGGCGTAGTACGCAACCTGCCAGTTGGTGAAATGCGCACCCGGCTGGTTGAGGTACTCCGCGTTCAGACGGCCTGATTTGTTGGTAGCCCGGCCATTATCGCCCAGGGCCTCCGGAATCGCAATCAGGTCACGACCGTACAGAGAAGTGCTCTGAAGACGGTCGTAGACACCGTTCAGGGCGGCGTCAATGCCCTCCGGCGTATCCAGCGCCGTTGCAGAACTGATCGACTGACGGGGTTGTACGTCCAGCGTATTTTGGCAGGACCCCAGCGCCAGCATGGCTGCCAGCGGCAGCACTTTTACCAAAGTTTGTGATGTATGGAGGAACTTCATAATTCTTCTGTCAGCTTAGAAACCCACTTGAACCCCGAAGGTGAAGACGCGTGAGATGGGAACGACCCCGTTGTTACCCGCGCCCAGGTTGATGAACTCAGAATCGTAGCCCGTCCACTTCGACCAGGTGAAGAGGTTAACCCCCTGGGCGTAGACCCGGACCCGCGACATACCGGCGCGCTTCACCATGGCGCTCGGCAGGGTGTAACCCAGGTCGAGCTGCTTGAAGCGGATGTAGGAAGCATCTTCCAGGGTCCGCGTACCGCTCAGGTTGCTGGCCCCGCGGAGCTCGGCGTTTCCGTTGTAAGGACGCGGAATGTCGGTGATGTCACCCGGCTTCTGCCAGCGGCGGTTGTACACTTCGGTCAACGAGTTGAACAGACGGCCCCCGTTTTCTGACAGGAAGCTGCCCTGGCCGTTGAATTCACGCCGGCCGAATTCATACTGGAAGAGCACCGACACATCGACGCCTTTGTAGGAGAAGGTGTTGGTCAGACCTCCGAAGGTCGTCGGAATGTTTGAACCCATATAGCGGAAATCAGCCGGGTTACGCGGCAGGTAGGTGATGTTGCCGTTGGCATCGTACCACATAGCGCGGCCCGTAGCCGGGTTCACGCCTGCATAAACTGAGGTGAAGATGGCGCCCAGCGGCTTGCCCAGGATGACACTGGTGTTCCCCGGCAGCGCGATCAGGCTGTCGGGCGTCGCCAGCGGGCGGATGCCGTCGAACAGCTTGGTTACTTCACTCTTAATGTACGAGAAGTTGAAGTTGGTTTCCCACTTGAAGCCGTTTACATTAAGGTTCACCGTGTTGAGTTCGAATTCAAAACCGCGGTTACGAACGGCCCCAACGTTCTCAGCAACATCAGCGTAGCCGTTTACGAACGGTACCGGTTTGAAGAGCAGCAGGTCACGGCTGTCGCGGTTGAAGACGTCGATGGCGCCGCTAACGCGGTTGTTGAAGAAGCCGAAGTCCAGACCCAGATTGGTTGTTACGTTCCGTTCCCAGCGCAGGTTAGGGTTAGCCAGCTGCGTCGGGGCCATACCGGCCTGACCGTTGTAGCCGAAGCCACCACCGAACCGACCCAGCGAGGGGAAGTTGCCAATCTGGTCGTTACCCGTTGAGCCGTAGCTGGCGCGGAATTTCAGCAAATTGACAACGGGATTGTCCTTCAGGAAGACTTCCTCCGAAATGAGCCAGGAGGCCGCCGCCGAGGGGAAGAAACCGTAGCGTGTCTGGGTTCCGAAGCGGGAAGAACCGTCGTACCGGCCGATGAGGTTCAACACGTACTTACCGCTGTATTCGTACTTCAGGTTACCGAACAGGGCGTTTTTGCGGAAGCCCGTCCAGAAGCCACCCGTAGAGATCGGGTTGGTAGCCGAAGATGCGTAGATGAAAGCCGGGGTCGGTACGTTTTCGGCCTGCAGGCTGATCCCATCCCGAACGTCGCTGCGGTATTCAGCACCCAGCAGGGCACCAATCGCATGCTTGTCCAGGAAGGTCCGGTTGTAATTCAGGGTCGCGTTGGTCGTGAAGTTGACGATCTGGTCGAACTGGTTCTGAATACGGCCCCGAACGTTAAAGCCGTCGGCCGTCCGCGGATCCTGGAAGTTCGTTCCGTTGGTCATGCGGTAATCAAGTCCGGCAAAGGGCTTGAAGGTCAGGAAATCGTTGATCCGGTAGGTTGCGCTGAGGCTACCGACGGCCTGGTTGACCGTTGCGCGGATTAGGTTCTGCTCCGCCACCTGGATGGTGTTCTGGTTCAGAACACCGGCCAGACCACCCGCTGCCGGCGTACCGAAGTACGTTCCGTCGTCGTTGTAAATCCGGTTCATGGGCAGAATCAGCGGACCGGCAAAGGCCGCTGCGCCCAGGAAAGTACCCCCGTTCGGACTACCGAATTGCCCGCGGGCGGTAATGGTGCTGAGGTTCACTTTCTGTTCAACGCTCAGCTTACTGTTGATTTTGTGGTTTAGGTTAATGGTGCTCGTGCCGCGTTTGAAGTCAACGTTCAGCAGCGATGCATCCTGGTCGGTATAAGCAGCAGAAATAAAGAAGGTAGTCTTATCACTTCCCCCATTCATGGAGAATTCGTAGTTCTGACCACGGCCCTGGCGGATCCCCACCTTCTGCCAGTCATAAGTCGGCAGTTCGGCAATCTGGGTTTCGGTCAGTTCCGGGCTCAGGCGAACCGAGGACAGTACGGACCGACGCGCGGCATCCAGGGTAGCACTCGGGTTGGACACCAGGTTCTGGTTCCAGACGGCTTCCGTACGCATCTGAATCCACTGCTGGGTGTTCAGAACGTCCAGGTATTTGATGGGCTCAACAACCCCGCCATAAACGTTCAGGTTGAACTGCGTCTTGCCGGACTTCCCTTTCTTGGTAGTTACCAGGATAACCCCGTTAGCAGCCTGTGAACCATAAATGGCGGCGGCGGCGGCATCCTTCAGGACTTCGATCGACTCGATATCGTTCGGGTTCAGGAAAGCCAGCGGGTTTGACGAGCTGAAGCTGGAGGTGGAGTTGCTGTTCAACTGTACACCGTCGACGATGTAGAGGGGTTCCGTACCGGCGGAGATAGAGCCTACACCCCGGATCCGCACCTGAACGGCACCACCCGGTACCCCGTTCGCGGACTGAATCTGAACACCAGCCGCCCGACCCTGCAGGGCACGGTCAAAGCTCTGGATGGGCATGTTCTCAAACTGAGAACCTTTCACTTTCGCGATCGAGCCGGTGACCTCGCGCTTGTTCAGGGATCCGCCGTAACCCGTAACGACGACCTCAGAAAGTTCCGTAGCGTTGTTCTGCAGGACGACGTTAACGGTGGTCCGGCTGCCAATGGCTACCTCCTGGGCGTTGAAACCGATGAAGCTGAAAACCAGCCGGCCATTATCCGGCGTAACAATTCGGTAATTCCCCTGAGCATCCGTGGTGGTGCCGCGGGTAGTACCTTTGATCTGCACGCTAACACCGGGTAGCGGTGAACCTTCATCAGATGAAGTGACGCGTCCTGTGACCGTGCGCTCCTGTGCCAGTGCCGGAAGGGCCAGCACCATACAGAGCAACCACAAGCTCAATAGAACTCTGTTCATAGGAAAAATTTGTAGGTTGATGATCGGTTAATCCCCAGGACGGACGGCCAAAATTTTATTTGGTCGGTACTTCCTGGAAGGGGCAAAATTAATTGGAAGACTTCGAGATATAAAAATTAATTGTAAAATTTTGTGAATCCAGCCAATGAAACAATATTTATCTGCCCTATTCAGGCATGAGTAAAATCTTACTATTGTTCAAAGGAAGAGTACTCTTTTTGTCAGAAATGGCCGAAATAACTAAAAAAAGAACAATGTTGTGTCAGGCTTGGAAAGACAACGTTTAGGTATAAACGCGGCTAGCCTATACGCATTAATTTGCATTATTTCTTTGTGTGCCAGACACATAGGCCGTATGATGGCAAAATGGGCCCAAAGGTTCCAATCAGGCTGTGTTGCTTGCCAATCGGGTTTGGGTTATTTTTCGGAAAACAATTCCTGGCTTTGCATATGAAACGAGTAATACTAACGCTTGGGGCAGGCTGTCTGGCCCTGAGTTCGGCCACGGCTCAGTCTGCCCTGAAGCCCCGATTGACGCAACTGGCCGATGGCCTCGAAAAGAAGGTGATCAGCTGGCGCCGGGATATTCACCAGACCCCGGAACTCGGTAACCGGGAGTTTCAGACTTCCGCCAAGGTCGCGGCTCACCTGCAGGCGTTGGGGATTCAGGTTCAGACGAACGTGGCCAAAACCGGCGTGGTAGGCATTCTGAAGGGAGGCAAGCCGGGTCCGGTCGTCGCGCTGCGGGCCGATATGGACGCCCTGCCCGTTACGGAGCGGGTGGATGTGCCCTTCAAGTCGACGGTAATGACCGAATTTAACGGACAGAAAACCGGGGTCATGCACGCCTGCGGCCACGATTCCCACGTAGCCATCCTGATGGGCGTGGCCGAAGCCCTGGCCGCCGTTCGCAGCGAACTGAAAGGAACCGTGAAATTCATCTTCCAGCCGGCCGAGGAAGGCGCGCCGGCGGGCGAAGAAGGGGGTGCCCAGCTGATGGTGAAGGAAGGCGTGCTCAATAACCCGAAAGTGGACGCCATTTTCGGCCTGCACATCAACTCCCAGACGGAAGTCGGCACGATCAAGTACCGGCCGGGGGCGACCATGGCGGCCGTCGACCAGTACGCGATCCGGGTGCGCGGCAAGCAAACCCACGGGGCTGCTCCCTGGGCCGGCGTTGACCCAATCGTTACGTCTTCGCAGATCGTCCTGGGCCTTCAGACGATCGTCAGCCGTAACCTCGACATCACCCAGGGGCCGGCCGTTGTCACCGTTGGGGCCCTGCACGGGGGCATTCGCCAGAACATCATCGCCGAAGAGGCTAATATGATCGGCACCATCCGGACCTTCAGCCCCGAAGCCCAGCAGGTAGTCCACAAGCGCATTCAGGAAATTGCCACCAACATCGCCGAAAGCGCCGGTGCCAAGGCAGAGGTCAAAATCGATATCATGTACCCGGTAACCTACAACGATCCGGCCCTGACCGATCAGATGGTGCCCACGCTCGAGGCGGTTGCCGGGAAAACGAACGTTAAGATTACGCACGCCCAGACCGGAGCCGAAGACTTTTCGTTCTTCCAGCAGAAAGTGCCCGGCTTTTTCTTCTTCCTGGGCGGTATGCCCAAAGGCAAAAAGCTGGAAGAAGCCGCCCCGCACCACACGCCGGATTTCTACCTCGACGAAAGCGGCTTCACCCTCGGCATCAAAGCCCTCAGCCACCTGACGGTGGATTACATGGACCAGTGGAAGGGGGGAGCTACGGCGAAGAAGTAAGGATTGAAGGATTGAAGGATTGAAGGATTGTCTAAAGCCGTTCCAGTCTGAACTGGCAAAGCTTACCTCAATCCTTCAATCCTTCAATACTTCAATCCTTACTTTAAGCTCCCCGCATAGACCGAACCACCCGGGAAAGCAAGCCGGGAAAGAACCGTTTCAGGTAGATCCCGGCTATTTCTTTGCCGCCGATGTAGGCTTCTTCCTTGTTGGCAGCAACAGCCCGGAGGATCGCCCGGGCGCAGGCTTCCGGCGCCATGCCGCGGGCCTGGTTTTCGTCCATCCGGTCATGCCGGTTGCCCTGAGCGTCGAGGGCGTGGAGCGAAATGGGCGTTTTGATGTAGCCCGGGCAGATGAGGGTTACCCGGAGCCCCTGAGCGTGGGTTTCGGCTCGTAGGGCATCAAAGAAGCCGTGCAGGGCGTGCTTGGAAGCGCAGTAACCCGACCGGAGCCGGATGCCCACCTTCCCCGCCACGCTGCTCGTTACGATAAAATGGCCTTTCCTGGTGGCCAGCATAGCCGGCAGTACGGCCTTTGTGAGTCCAACCACCCCGAAAAAATTAAGCTCCATGAGCCGCCGGTACACCGATAGCTCCGTTTCGGCGGTCAGGCCGCGCTGGGTGATGCCGGCATTCTGAAACAGATAATCAATGCGCTGAAACCGGTTCAGCACGGCCGCTACGGCCCCGGGAAAGTCGTCCGGGCGGGTCATATCCAGGGGAAGAATCAGATACCGATCCGGGCTCAGACCGGTGCGATCCGCAACGCGCTTAAGTTCCTCTTCGCGGCGGGCCGACAGCACCAAAATCGCGCCCTGGCGGGCCAGCTCGACGGCCAGGGCTTCACCGATGCCCGAGGAAGCGCCGGTAATCCAGGCAATTTGGTCACGGAAAGGCATAGGCAGAAAGGCTTAGATAGCTCAGAAAGAAAGGGTAGCGCTCGTTGAAGTTACCGCCAGGCTGGCCCTGTACCCCAGCGGCATCGCCAGATTCCGGGGAACGTGCCCAACCGGAAAATCAAAACTAACCGGATAGGCATAATCGGCCACGTGTTCGGCGATAATTTCGTCGGCGCTGGCCCCAAACGGCATGGACTCCTTTGCCCGCATCTCCGAAAATTGTCCAACGACGAGCCCCGCCAGCTTCTCCAGCCGCCCTGACCGCCGTAGTTGCAGCAGCAGCCGGTCCAGCGAAAAATAGGTTTCGTCCACATCCTCGATAAACAGAATACGTCCTTCGTAATCCGGTTCGGAGGCCGTGCCCAGCATGTTTACCAGCATCGTGAGGTTACCTCCTAGCAAAGGCCCTTGGGCCAGTCCGGGCCGGTTCAGGGGGTTCAGCGGGGCAGCATACGGTGCCAGGGGCTCCCCAAATAAAACGTTCCGCAGGGATTCTACCGCTTCTTCGCCGCCTTCCTCGCCAAACAGCTTCGGCATGGTGGCGTGCAGGCTGCAGATGCCCAGCCGGTTTACCTGGCAGTGCAGGGCTGTAATATCGCTGAAGCCCACCAGCCATTTAGGAGCCCGGAGAAAACCGGTAAAGTCCAAGCCATCCAGCAGGCGGCAGCTGCCGTAACCGCCCCGGGCGGCGAAGATGGCCCGGATGTCCGGATTGTCGAGCATAGCCTGCAGCTCGGCCCGGCGCCGGGCGTCGGTTCCGGCAAACGAGTAGTGGCTCAGGCGCAGGGTTTCGCCCTCCAGCACTTCCAGGTGCCAGTCGTCGCGCAGGACCCGAAAGGCCGTTGTCAGGCTTTCGTAGGGAAGTCGGCTGGCCGGAGCCAGCACAGCAACCGTCTGCCCGGGCTGGAGAGCCGGCGGAATACGATATGCAGCGGATAAATCAGCAGAAAATGACATCGGTAAACGCTTTCCCCAGGTGCAGGGAAGGCTGGTTAATTTAACGGGGCCGGTTCGGTGTCGTCGAGTTTATGGAGATCAAGTACAACCTGGGGAGACGCTCCTTGGTCGAACATCGGCCGGAATTTATACCCCCATAAAATTTCGTCGTACCGGTAGGAGTAACGCACGTGAACCATCTGCGAAAAGGTATCATCGATGCCCCTCAGCATGATCAGAAACTCGGCATCCGACTCGGCCAGGCTTTCCGGCGTACATTGATACAGGGGACTGTCGGCCGTAACGGGATGCACGATGGTCCAGTTGGTCGGGAAGAAAGCCACCTTGCGGCGCTCCAGGGGCAGGACCGAGTATTGCCGGGATAATTTCCCGCCGGGCTCCCGGAGCAGCCTGGACATGGTAACGTCGACCTCCAGATCGATCAGCTGGTTGCTGCGTTCGTTAATGATCCGAAACATCAGCGCGTTCACGTCCAGGTAAGGAGCAAAGACCGCCGACCGACTGAACCGGATCCGGGGGGTAGGCCGGGAAAATTTGGCGTAGAATAGTCCGGTTGCCAGCGCAAAGGACATGACGCCGATGAGCGATTCAAGCGCCGCTACCGAGCTGGCCATAAAACCAACGGGACTGATGCGTCCGTACCCAACCGTCGTTAAGGTCTGTGCGCTGAAAAAATAGGCCTCCCAGAAGCGTTCCGAGGCTGAGGATGCCTGGATACCCAGCAGGAATTCCGTACCGATCAGCTGATAAATCAGGGCAAACAGCAGGTTGGCTACCAGAAACGAGATCAGAATCAGGAGCAGGAAGTGCGACCAGGGCAGGACGATCAGGCGGTGAAACAGATTCAGGCGGGCCCAGAGCGAGCCGTGGGTGCGGCGGACGTTAAAGCTGCCGTCCTTGTTGACAAGCCGGGTGTTGGTATGGTTAAATCGGGTGCCGAAACCCAGATCCGGGCGTTTTTCCTCCTGTTCAACCAGGATGCTGCTGCGCTTACCGCCGAGGGTATTTCGTGCCATACCGAGTTGGAGAAGTCGATTAAATAAAGATCACTTCATCAACCACCTCGGTGCCCATCTCCTTGTTAATCAACTGAATCATTTTGTTTTTGGCAATCACCAGCTCGTTGCGGAGTGGGGCGGAGGCAATTTCAATGTACAGAATGCGATCTTTTACGTACAGCCGATTGGTCCGGGAGGCGATGGCCTTGCCCATCATTTTTTCCCAGAAAGCCTCCAGATACGTTTCGTTAAAGCGGGTCTGGAGCTGGTAAGACTTCAGCATCTGCCCGATGGCATCTTTCAGCGGCGTGATGCCGGGGCGCCGGGAAGCGTTTTCTTTATCGAACCGGTAATGCTGAGACATAAGTACGCGAGGTCTTGGCACAAAAGTAAGGAACGGGTTGGTTCCGGGAAAGCAGGCAAATGTAGTTCCTAAAAAAAAGGCGGCAGCGTTGCGTCCGTTGCCTTTCTTGCTTATACTTGCGGCATCATTCATCCCTTCGTTTGGGCCGCATACCAAGGCGGTCGGCCGGTTTACCGGTTGAATGGATTTATACAGAAGAGGGAAGAGAACAGGCTCGGCGAACCTCTGGCAACCTGCCACACGGCAAGGTGCTACATCCTGCCTAAGTCACCGCAAATGCGGCCTTAGGAAATATAAATCGTTGTTTATCATGTATTTACTTCGATGTTGTATGCCCGTAATGGGCGGCAGAACGCTTTAGCGGCAGTATGCTGTCCGGCGCCTGAACGCTTATCCGGCAGGCCCTGAACGCCACCTTGCCGGTGGTTTTCGTCGGCGAACCGGGAATGCCGCCTGCGGACCGGATCTGCGGGCTTATTGAACACTTTTTGACCAGAAACTATCCAAAAACCGATTGCATCGTATGGCCGACCAACTGCATTTTGAAACGCTCCAGCTGCATGCCGGACAGGAAGTGGATCCCGCTACCAACTCCCGGGCAGTACCCATTTACCAGACGACTTCCTACGTCTTTAATTCCTCCGAACACGGCGCTGACCTCTTTGCCCTGAAGGCGTTCGGAAACATCTATACCCGGATCATGAACCCGACTACCGACGTCTTCGAGAAGCGGGTGGCGGCCCTGGAAGGTGGGGTGGCGGCGCTGGCCGTGGCCTCGGGTCAGGCGGCTCAGTTCATTGCCCTAAGCAACATCCTGAATGCCGGCGACAATTTCATTACCACCTCGTATCTCTACGGCGGGACCTACAACCAGTTCAAGGTTTCCTTCAAGCGCCTGGGCGTGGAAGCCCGGTTCGCAGAAGGTGATAGCGTGGAAAGCTTTGAAAAGCTGATCGACGACAACACGAAGGCTCTCTACCTGGAAACGATCGGCAACCCGGGCTTTAACATTCCGGACTGGGATGCCTTCGCGGCACTGGCCCGCAAATATGACCTTCCGCTGATCGTGGACAACACCTTCGGGGCAGGCGGCTACCTTTTCCGGCCTATCGAGCACGGGGCGGCGGTTGTGGTCGAGTCGGCGACCAAATGGATCGGCGGCCACGGGACCAGCATTGGTGGGGTAATCGTGGACAGCGGCAACTACAACTGGGGTAACGGGAAGTTCCCGCAATTCTCCCAGCCCTCGCCGGGTTACCACGGAATGGTTTTCTCCGACGTCTTTGGCGTCAACGGGCCCTTCGGGAACATCCAGTTCATCATCCGGGCGCGGGTCGAAGGGCTGCGCGACTGGGGTCCGGCCATTTCGCCTTTTAACTCCTTCCTGCTGCTGCAGGGCCTGGAGACCCTCTCGCTGCGGGTGGAGCGGACGGTACAGAATGCGCTCGCGCTGGCGCAGTGGCTGGAGCAGCACGAGCAGGTGGAATCGGTCAACTATCCCGGTCTGCCGAGCAGCAAATACCATACGCTGGCCCAGAAATACCTCAAGCGGGGGTTCGGCGGGGTGTTTATGTTTAAAATCCGGGGAGGTAAAGAGTTGGCCGACCGATTTATCAACAGCCTGAAAATGATCAGCCACCTGGCCAATGTCGGCGACAGCAAGACGCTGATCATTCACCCGGCCGCCACCACCCACCAGCAATTGTCCGAACTCGAACAGGAGTCGGCCGGGGTAGAAGCGGGCCTGCTGCGGATCTCGGTGGGTATTGAACATATCGACGACATCAAGGCCGACCTCGAACAGGCCTTCGCAGCGGTAGCCTCGGAAGCGGTTACAGCTTAGTTTACTGATGACAATTGATGGTTGACGCTGGACATGTGTGATTTCCAATCAAACGTCGAGCGTCAACCGTCCAGCGTCAAAAAGAACCATACTTTGCAGTACTTCGACTACAAATTCTCCTTTCCCCTCGAATCCGGCGGGGAGCTGCCGGGCTTCCGGCTGGCGTATAAGACCTGGGGTGAGCTCAACGCCGACCGGTCGAACGTCGTCTGGATCTGTCATGCCCTGACCGGAAGCGCCGACGCTTCCGACTGGTGGGACGGCATGGTCGGGCCGGGAAAGTATTTTGATCCGGCCCACTCGTTTATCGTTTGTGCCAACGTCCTGAGTTCCTGCTACGGGTCAACCGGGCCGTTGTCTGTTAATTTGCGTACCGGCCGGCCCTTTTTCCACGACTTCCCGACCCTGACGATCCGGGATATGGTCGGGGCCATGGAACTGCTGCGGCAGGAACTGGGCATCGACCGGATCCATACCTGCGTAGGCGGGTCGCTGGGTGGCCAGCAGGCGCTGGAATGGGCCATTCAGCAGCCGGATATCATTGATTATCTGGTTCTTATTGCGACCAATGCCGTTCATTCGCCCTGGGGCATTGCCTTTAACGAAGCCCAGCGGCTGGCGCTGCAGGCCGACCCAACCTGGCAGGAAAGCCGCGACGATGCCGGCGCTTCCGGCCTGAAAGCGGCCCGGAGCGTGGCCCTGCTCTCGTACCGGAATTACGATACCTACGGCTTTACCCAGGCCCACGACAACAACGAACAACTCGACGGGTACAAGGCGGCCAGCTACCAGCAGTATCAGGGCGAAAAACTCGTCAAACGCTTCAACGCCTTCACTTACTGGTACTTGTCGAAGGCTATGGATTCCCATAATGTAGGCCGCAACCGCGGCAGCATTCTTCATGCCCTGGGGCAGATCCGCGCCCGGACCCTGGTGGTTGGTATTCGTTCGGATATTTTATTTCCGCCGACGGAACAGCAGTTTCTGGCGCGCCACATCCCCGACGCGCGTTACGAAGAGATCGATTCCCTGTACGGACACGATGGCTTTCTGATTGAGGCTAAGCCACTTACGCAGATTATTCGGCGCTGGATGGAAGAAAATAGCCGGTCAACCTCCCCGGTTCGATCCTGAGCGGAGGGCCTTCTTCGGCGAGGGGTTTTCCTATTTATTCAACAGAGAATATTACTCGTCAAACATTGGCTTGGCTTTTGCCGTGAAAAAGTGGCAATATGTATGTATATTGTCCGATAAAATCGCAACCAGCCACCGGGTTTGTACGATGTTCCTAGTAAGGTACACGAAAATTCATCGTTTACGCTTCCTGCTTTGCCTGTGGTTCGTAAGCCTAACGGCCCTGGCGCAGCAGAGACCGTTGCATTTTTTTCATTACGAGACAGTCGACGGGCTTTCCAACAGTAATGTTACCTCCATTCTCCAGGACCGCCGGGGCTTTCTCTGGGTTTCGACCCTCAATGGCTTGAATCGCTACGACGGCTATCACTTCACCGTATACTACCACCAGCCCAACAATTCCGAATCCCTCGGGGGTAATGCCGTCAACTGCCTGGTTGAAGACCGGGCGGGGTACATCTGGGCGGGTACGGCCGGCGGCGGGCTGAGTCGCTGGAATTACCGAACCGATCGGTTTGAAACCTTCTCCTACGATCCTAAAAAGCCCGGCAGCCTGCCGGATAATTTCGTCCGATCCATATGCGTCGACCAACAGGGCGTCCTCTGGGTAGGGACCCAGACCCGCGGGCTGTTATGGTACGACGCCCGGACCGGCCAGTTTGTGCCTTTAGCTTTGCCCCTGATCGATGGCAAGACCAGCACCATCGAGAATATTGGCCTCCTCAAGACCAGCGCGAACGGAGATCTCTGGGTAGGGACCCAGATGGAAGGCCTCTTCCGCGTCAACGTGCAGACCCGCGCCGTGAGCCGGATGCCGTCGATGCAGCCCGGCCTTGCCCCGACGCTCCAGAACGATGTGACGTCCGTTCTGGAGGATAAACAGGGCCGGGTCTGGGCCGGTACGATGGGCAAGGGGCTTTTTGTTTATGAACCGTTCCGGAAATCCTGGCGCCAGCTGACCCAGTCGACAAGCGGCCTGGCGCATGACCGGATTATGACCATGGAAGCCGATGCCGAGCACCGCTTCTGGATTGGTACGGAAAACGGGGGACTGAGCATCCTGGACCCGCAAACGGAGAAATTCCTGAATTACCAGAGCGACGTCATTGACCCGAACAGTCTGTCCAATAACAGCATCTGGGCCATCTACCGCGATACGCTCGGAAATATGTGGCTGGGCGCCTTTGGCGGTGGCATCAACCTGTATAACCGGGAGGCGAGCTTATTCGCCCACTACAAACGGACTTCCCAGCCCGGCAGCATCAGCCATAACAGTGTCCTGTGTTTTCTGGAAGACCGCGACGGCCAGGTATGGATCGGTACCGACGGCGGGGGCTTGAACCGGTTCGACCCCAAAACAGGAAAGTTTGCCCGCGTTAAGGATTCGTCCGGTGGTCTGGGCGATTTTATTCTTTCGCTGGTCAAAGACCCGCAGGGCAATTTGTGGGTCGGGACCTGGGACAAAGGGATATCTATGCGGGATGCCCTGACCGGCCGGTGGCGTCATTTTCGCCATAATCCGAATAACCCAAACAGCCTGGGTTCGGACAACATTTACTCCCTTTGCGTAGACCGGCAGGGAACCCTTTGGGTCGGTACGTTCGGGGCCGGGTTCGACCGCTACGACGCGCAGGCTAACCGGTTCGTGCATTACCGCCACGATCCGACCAATCCCCGAACGCCGGCCGGACCCGAGATCACCTTTATTCTGGAAGACCGGCAGGGTTATCTCTGGTTTGCCTACAGTGACCAGGGCGTCGACCGGTTTGATCCCCGCACGGAGTCGTTCCTGCATTTTCGGCACAAACCCAATCAGAACAGCCTGATCAACGATAATGTCGATCACCTGTACGAAGATAACCAGGGCCGTATCTGGGCTGGAACGGGCAGCGGGCTGAGCTGCCTGGATGCCCGGCGCATCCGCTTTACGAATTACACCATCGCCGATGGCTTTCCCAGTAACGACATCCAGAGTATTGCGCAGGATGCCACGGGGCTTTACTGGATAAGTTCTGATAATGGGGTGTTCCGCTTTAACCTGGCGACGGGTGCGGTTGATTCGTATACCATTGCCGATGGCCTGCAGGGCAAGGAATTCAAGGCGCATTCCAGCCTGCGGCTGTCCAACGGCTGGATGCTTTTCGGCGGTCTGAATGGCTTCAATTTATTCGATCCTTCGGCCATCCGGGTGCAGAATTACGAACCGCCCCTGCTGCTGACCCGCTTTCTGCTCTTTAATAAGGAAGCCGCCCCACCTACCGATAAGCCGGATGCCGTGCCTACGGCCATTTGGGCGACGGATACCATCGTGCTTCCCTACGAAAGTTCGATGATTACCTTCGAATTTTCCTCCCTGTATTTTACCCTGGCCAGCAAGAAAAAGTACGCCTATAAGCTGATAAATTTTGACAAAGACTGGCACGATGCCGAAGACGACAACAGCGCAACTTACACCAATCTGGACCCTGGAAACTATACCTTCCGGGTGCGGGGGCTCAACAACCAGGGGCGCTGGTCGGAGCGGGATCTGGGCGTTACCCTGATCATTAAACCGCCTTTTTACCTTTCCTGGTGGTTTCGCCTCCTGGTGATTTCGGCCGGGCTGACGCTGGTCATGTTTTTCTTCCGCTGGCGAACCAACGCCATTCGGGAGCGGCAACGCGAACTCGAACGTAAAATCGAGGAGCGGACCGAACGCCTCCGCCGGATGACCGTCCAGGAACAGCAGGCGCGGGAGGAAGCCGAGCGGGCCAACCAGGCCAAGAGTGTTTTTCTGGCCACGATGAGCCACGAAATCCGCACCCCCATGAACGGGGTGATCGGCATGGCGTCGCTGCTGGCCGAAACGCCCCTGACGGAAGAGCAGCGGGAATATACCGAAACGATCCGGGGCTGCGGCGAGACCCTGCTGAACGTCATCAACGACATCCTGGACTTTACCAAAATTGAATCCGGAAACCTCGATCTCGACAGCGAGGAAGTGGATCTGCGCCGCAGCGTCGAGGAAGTCCTGGAAATCTTCTCGGAAAAAGCGGCCCGGAAACGCCTGGACCTGATCTGCCGGGTCCGGTCGGACGTACCCGCTAAAGTTTTTACCGACGGGTTACGCCTGAAGCAGATCCTGATCAACCTGGTTGGGAATGCGGTTAAATTCACCGATGGGGGCGAGGTAGTCGTGGATGTGCAGCAGGTCCCGGGCGGTCCGGATGGCCCGCCGGTTATTGCCTTCAGTGTTTCCGATACCGGCATCGGTATTGAGCCGGAGAAACAGGAGCGGCTTTTCCGGCCGTTCTCCCAGGTGGACTCCTCCACGACCCGGAAATACGGCGGCAGCGGGCTGGGGCTGGCCATTTGCGACAAGCTGGTCCGGCTGATGGGCGGGACCATTCAACTGGCCAGCCAGCCGGGGCAGGGATCAACCTTTCATTTTACGATTCGACCGACCGCCGTTGGTACTCAGACGGCGCCTTGCGATAAAGGGGCCGAGGTGGCTGGACGAAGGGTGCTGATCGCCGAAGACAATCGGACGATTCAATTGATGCTGCAGGAACTGTTGCGGGATTGGAAGCTGCTGCCTGAGTCGGTGTTCTCGGCGGACGAAATTCTGGCCCGGATTACGCAGGGAGCGCCTCCGGATGTTATGCTGCTGGATAACGATCTGCCAAATGTGGATATTCCCGCGCTGGCCGCTTCGATCCGGACCCTGGTCCCTGAACTGCCGGTTATTCTGATGGCTTCGCCGGGGGATGAGACGGCCTCGGCCCGTCAGCCCTTGTTCCGCGGTATGCTCTCCAAGCCGATCAAGCTGCAGACCCTGAGCCGGCACCTGCTGGAGGCGCTGAGTAAGGCACCGCACCAGGCTCCGGTCACCACCGTGCGGCCGGGTCGGCTATCGACGGATTTCTCCCGCCAGCATCCGCTGACGATCCTGGCCGTAGACGACGTGGCGGTTAACCAGAAAATGGTTGTCAATCTGCTGCAAAAGCTGGGTTATGAGCCGGATCTGGCCTCGAACGGCCTCGAAGCGCTGGAGGCCGTTAACCGGAAAACCTACGATCTGATCCTGATGGACATTCGCATGCCGGAACTGGACGGTCTGGAAGCTACCCGGATCATTCGGGCGAACCAAAGCATCACGCAGCCGGCGATCATTGCCATGACCGCCAACGCCATGCCGGAGGATATTCAGGATTGCCGTCAGGCGGGTATGGATGCACACCTCAGCAAGCCCTTCAAGCTGGCTGACTTTATCCAACTGCTGGAACAGGTAGCCGTGCGTAGCCTGGTGGCGGGTACGGGTACCGATCAGGTTGGTTAACGCAGGCCCCGGACGAACCGACGCATTGTTTCCCGGTAAATCTGTTCGGACTGGTCCGTCGACTGTTTGTTGCGGAGCATCATCGCCAGCGTAATCATGCCGTGCGAGATTGACCACCACTCAAAATACAGCTTCTGGATGCTTTCCTTGGACTTGGGAATGAACTGGAAGATAATGTCCCGGACCAGCGCGCTGACGGCTTCCATTTCGTTGGATTCACAGACCGGCATGGTACAGTACGCCCCGTTGAGGTTGTACATGACCTGGTACATCTCCGGCTGGCCAAGCGCAAATTGCCACTGGATCAACGAAATCTCGAAAAGGCGCTTCTCTGGATCGCGGTAGAGGTTCTTGATGCGTTCGTATTCCTGGCGAAGGTACCGAAACCCTTCGTTCCGGATTTCATCGAGTAGAACGTCCTTGCTGTCGAAATATTCATAGACCACGGGCGCACTGTATTCAATGGCCTCGGCGATCTTACGAATCGAGACGGACTGCCAGCCTTCACGGCGGGCAATGTCCTTTGCAGTCAACACAATGCCCGTCCGGGTTTGCTCCCGGCTACGTTGCTTGCGCTCAAGTGTTTCCATTAGGTTAGGCAGGCAAGTTAACAGCGTTAATTACGGCGTTAAGCTACGCAATCCCTCCGGAATAGCCTAACTTTTGTGCTATTTTTCTAGAAAATATACAAACACATCCGGGAATCCTTTACTAATGCAGGGGATATGAAGCCTTCATAAGTATTAATACTTAAATAAATTCATTTTTAATCGGCTGTTCATCAGTAGACTATCCGAACAGGCGTAAAAAAATCCGGGAAGGAAGTTCGGGTCATCTATAAACGTTTACCTGGTGCGGCGGGCGAGCAGGAGCAGCCGGTCGTCGCCCAGCGTAAACGGGTCGCCTTCCAGGGAGCCCAGGCAATCGGTCACCTCGAAGCCGGCCTCCTGGAAAAGCCTGACCAGCTCGGCACAGGTGTCGAGGTAATGCCGGGCGGTTCGCTGCTCCGTTTGTCCGCCGCGCAGGTAAGTCAGGTGGGAATCGATCCGGCTCTCGGTCGCGCTGTACTCATTCTCCATCAGAAAGGTTATCTCCCCGAGCTGCATCCAGCTGCGCTCCTGAAAATCGGGCAGGACGCTTTCCGCCGCCATGCCGGTATCGGCCGCAAACAGGCCGCCGGGGCGCAGTTGATCGGCAATCCGTCGGAGGAAGGCCAGCATCTCGGCCCGCGGAAAAAAGCTGAAGCTGTTTCCGAAACAGTAGGCCGCGTCAAAACTCCCGGGTAGCGCTACCGTTATGAAGTCGCCTTCGATGGCTTCAACGGGAAGCCGGTGCCTGGCCGCCTCGGCGCGCAACTCCGCGATCGATTCTGCCGAAAGATCCACACCCGTCAGCTGGCAGCCCTGCCGCGCCAGTTCCAGGGCGTGCCGGCCGTAACCGCAGAAAATGTCAAGTACCCGATGGCCCGCCTGAAGCTGCAGGGTGTCGTGGAGAAAATCGACCTTAAACTGGGTCTGTTCCTCTGTTTGGGCGGCTTTCCAGGCCTCCTGCACCAGGCCGTGAAAGAAGTGATCGTACCAGGGCACCGGATTTCAATTTAGAATGAACAATGACCAATTAAATAAAAATGGCTTCGCCGGGTGGGGAAGCCATTTTCGGGAGGAGCCTGCTCGGATCAGATCGCGGCCAGGGCTTCCTTGACGGCCTCAAAATTGGGTACCTTACCGGCGTTTTCCAGGACCTCCGCGTACCGGATGGTTCCCTCGCCGTCTATGACGAAGGCCGAGCGTTTGCTGACGCCTTTCAGGTTGAATACAAACGTCTCGTACAGGGAGCCGTAGGCCTGCGAGACTTCCTTGTTAAAGTCCGACAGCAGATCGAAGGGCAGGTTCTCCTCCTCCCGAAACTTAGCCAGCGTAAACGGGGAATCGACCGAAATACCCACCACCGCGGCATTCAGATTGCTATAGGTAGCGATATTATCCCGCATTTCGCAAAGCTCGGCCGTGCAGACGCTGGTGAAGGCCATGGGGAAAAACAGAATAACCAGATTTTTGCCCTGAAAGTCGGATAGGGCCACTTCTTTCTTATCGGTGTTGAACAGGTTGAAATCAGGAGCTTTGTCGCCTGGCTGGAGCATGACAGTGGGATTTTAAAGGTTGAACGCCAACTTTACGAAGAAACGGTCTTCCCGGTCTCCGAAATTTGGCGCAATTTAGCGCTCCGGCCGAAGATTCATACCGTCGGTTTATTGTTTGGCGGCAACTACTGGCTGAGTAAACCCAGAATCATCCATGCAAACCTATTGGGGCATTGACCTTGGCGGCACCAAAATCGAAGGCGTTATCCTCTCAGCACCTTCGCCCGATGCCGTCGTCATCCGCAAACGCATCGATACGGAAGCCGAAAAGGGCTACGACCATATTGTCAGCCAGATTGCCCGGCTCATTGAGGAGCTGAAGGCGGAAACGGGCTATTCGCCCGACCGAATCGGCTTCGGCACGCCCGGAACCTTTGACCCGGCCTTTAAAACCATGAAAGGCTGCAATACCACCTGTTTGAACGGCATGCCGCTGCCCCAGGACCTTGAAAAAACGCTCGGCGTTCCGGTGGCCATGGCCAACGACGCCAATTGCTTTGCCCTGGCCGAGGCCACCCTGGGTGCGGTACCCGAAGTGGTTCCTGATTTTCGCTGCATGTTCGGGGTGATCATGGGTACGGGCGTCGGGGGAGGACTCGTCTTCCGCGGCCACGACGGGCGGCCTTTCGTCCAGAACGGTCTCCACGGCATCGGCGGCGAGTGGGGGCATAATATCCTGGAAGAAAACGGCTATCCCTGCTACTGCGGGAAGCGGGGCTGCGTCGAACAGGTCTTTTCCGGTCCGGCCCTCCAGCAGTTTTATTTCGACCGCAGCGGCCAGCGCCGAACCATGAAGGAAATCGTCGAACGCTACCAGTCCGGCGCTGATCCCCATGCCGCCGAAACCATCGAGCGCCTGCTGGAGTATTTTGGCCGGGCCATTGCGACCCTGATCAACGTGCTGGACCCCGACGCCATCGTCCTGGGCGGGGGCGTCGGCAATGTCGATCTGCTATACACGGAAGGCGTCGAACGCATCAAAAAATACATCTTCAACAACGGCCGCGTCAGCACGCCCATCCTCCGCCCGAAGCTGGGTGACAGCGCGGGGGTGTTTGGGGCAGCCATGCTAGTGAATTAAGAATGAAGAATGAATAATGAAGAATGAACAATGAAGCATAGACTTGGCTAGGGAACAGCACTACCTTCATTATTCATTCTTAATTATTCATTCCTAATTCCCTAGTTCCGCTGTCTTCCCGGCTGGGCACCGCCGGCGGGCTGTTGCTGGGTACCGCCATCGGATTCGCCCTGCTTGACGTCGTCGTTATCAACCGACCGGCGGCGACGGCCCTGGCGCTGCTGGTCGAAGCTCATCTTTCCGATGCGGTAGTTGAAATTCAGCCGGACGCCCCGGTTGTACAGCAGCGTCTGGCTGGTCTGGGTGAAGGTGGGCGAGTTGAACTCGTTGCGGATGCGGAAGGTGTTGGACAGGAAGTTTTCGGCCGACAGACCCAGGCTACCCCGCTTGTTCTTGAAGTCTTTCCGTACGCCGAGGTTGTAGACCCCGAAGCCGCCCTGCCGACCCTGCAGTTCCACCCGTGATCCGCGGACAAAGCCAAAGCCCTGGATGCCCCAGCCGTTTTTCAGCGACAGGCTGCTGAACAGGCGTCCGTTGATAACGAAGCCTTCGTTGCGCGCCCGCAGCAGGAAATCACTGACGTTATTGGTCAGGTAGGCGTAATAGAGCTCGGTACCGCCGCCAATCTGCCATTTCGAGAACAGGGTTACGTTTCCGAAGAGATTTAGTCCGTAGGATTCCTCCTGGCCAATGTTATCGTAGGTCGTGGTGATGACGCCCTGCGGGTCGGTGGTCCGGACGCTGTTGATGGCGTTGTTGCTGATGCGTCCGAAGGCCGTCAGGTTCAGGTAAACCGCCTTGATGTTGGCACTGACGCTGGCTTCAAAGTTATCCGTTAGTTCAGGCTGCAGGAATGGGTTCCCTACCGTAATGTTCTGGGGGTTGGCCGCATTGACGTTCGGGTTCAGGAACTGAATGCCGGGCCGCTGCAGCCGCCGGTTATACCCCAGCCGCACCGTTTTCCCGCCTTTGAACGACTTGGACAGGTTGATCGTAGGAACAAAGTTGCTGTAGTCGGGGATCAGGTCCGAAACGTCGCGGTTTTCCCGCTGGAAGCTGGCGTTGATCATGGTATATTCGTAACGGGCGCCGGCTTTCAAGGTAATGCGGTTCTTTGTTGTGTACGTATACGAGAGGTAGCTGGCCGCTACGTTCTGCTCGTAATCAAGAATATTCGACGGACGGGGCGTACCCAGGGAGCTGAAGTACCGGAAATCGCTCTGGACCTGCCGGAAAATACCTTTCCCCCCGAATTCAATCTGCTGGTTCTTCTTGATGGGCGTCTGATAATCGGCCTGGAAGGTAATCTCCTGGTTGAAGCTTTGGTTGTCGTTACTTTCCTGGGAAAACGGCGAGCGATTCGCGTCGAAAATATCGGCATCGAAGCGGTTGGTCCGGTTATTCCGGCTGTATTGGGTCAGTAAGCTGAATTCCTGCTGGGGTTTGCGGAGCGTCCGGGTGTAATCGACGTTGACATCGACCGTACCCGAAAGGTCCTTAATGTCAACATCCCGGAAACTGGTCAGCGTCTGACCCAGCAGCGGCGTCCGGATAATGGACAGGCTTTGCGTCTGCAGGTTATTCCGAGCTCCGTAGCGTACCGAGGCCGTAATGGTGTTGTTTTTATTCAGATCGTAATCCCAGCCCAGCTGGTAGTTGCCAAAGACACCCCGGTTGAGGGTTCGGCCGCTTTGCTGGGTCGTGAACGGGTTGAGGCCCACCTTCCCCCGCTGGGTATTTTCGAATTCGCCGATGACGTTGTAGTTGGCGCGCCCAAAGCCGCCGAGGGAGAAACCCATCTTGCCGGTTCGGTAATTACCGTTGAGCCCCAGGTTGGAGCCCCGGTTGCCTACGCCGGCATCGACGTTCAGGCTCAGGCCCTGCAGGGTATTCTTTTTGGTGATGATGTTGATGATCCCCGCCGAGCCCTCGGCATCGTAGCGGGCCGAAGGGGAGGTGATGACTTCGACCGATTTGATCATGTCGGCCGGAATCTGTTTCAGGGCATCGGCCACGCTCTGAGCGACGATGGTTGAGGGTTTGTTGTTGATCAGTACCCGCACGTTCTGGCTCCCGCGCAGCGAGACGTTCCCGTCGAGGTCTACCGACAGCAGCGGTACCCGGCGCATGACGTCGGTGGCATCCCCGCCCCGGGTGGTGACATCCTTTTCGGCATTGTACACCAGGCGGTCGACCTTCTCCTCAATGACGGCGGCTTGCCCGACCACGTTCACTTCCTGGAGCGTCCGGACGTCGGGCAGCAGAAAGATGTTGCCCAGGTTGATTTCCGTCCCGCGTTCGATGCGCAGCAGGCCCGTTTCCCGGGCTTTGTAGCCTAAAAAGGAGATCTGGAGGCGGTAGGCACCCGGCGCAATCCGGCTGATGGTAAACCGCCCCCGTTCGTCAGCCGTCGTCCCATCGACGGGCTTGCCGGTTTCCGTGCTCAGCAGCGCTATCGTCGCGAATTCAACGGGTTTGCTGGTGGTGGAGTCAATCAGAACACCCGTGATTCGGCCGTTGCCCCGGGGGGATTCGTCATTGGCCGTTCCGGGCAGGGCAGGAGCGGGGCGTTCCCCGGCGGGCGGCCCACCGGTCGGAAACTGGGCCAGGGCCGCCGTGGAAAGGCATAACAGGGATAGCAGTACGACTGTCTTCATCGATTCTCAGGTTGAAGGCGCCCGGGCGGATGTGGTCGCCGGGCACTTACCTTTAAAGACTAGGAGACTGTCAAACTGTTTTGCAAAATCGGCGGAAGCGGGCATCCGTTCGATGAAAAGCGGAAGGATCCCGACGAGTCAGGCTGCGAATAATTCCGGTTTCTGGCCTAATTCCGGGTAGGAGTAGGGCTCCAGCACTTCCGGTACGTTCGGGTCATCGCTGCGGGAGGTGATTCGTTTGCTGATGCTGTGGCTGCGCATTCGTTCTGCCGGATAAAGCTGATGCGTGAGGTCCTGCACATCCTGGGGCGTGAGTTCGTCGTGCAGCCAGGCCCGCTCCGTCTCGGGCGTGAGCAGGACCGGCATCCGCTGTTTCGTATTGTGGATCCTTGCCAGCAGGGGGTTCGCTTCGGTGGTGAGCAGACTAAACGTAGGCATCACCTCCCCGGTATCCGGGTCGGCCCATTCGTCCCAGATACCGGCAATGGAGACGATTGGCTGGTCCTTCGTGGTGATGTAGAACGGATACTTCTGTTTGCCTTCCGTGTACCACTCGTAAAAGCCGGTCGCCGGAATCAGGCATCGGCGCCCGGCGGCGATGCTTTGGCGGAAGGAAGGCTTCTCAAACAGCGTTTCCGACTTGGCGTTGAGCGTCCGGGAGCGGATCTCATCGGCGTCCTCCCGAGACTTGACCCAGCGCGGAATCAGGCCCCACTGCAGCAACTGCAGCCGACCGGGCTCCTGCCGCGTCAGAATGGGCCAGGCCGGAAAGTGAAAGGCGTTGGCGTGGAACGACGGCCGGTAGCCGGTCTGCTGCGGAAAACTGGCGTCGTAACGTTGCTGCAGGGCGGTGGCGTCGGCGGTCAGGGAGGCGTGGTAGCACATGAGGTAGCGTTGGGTTTTGACGGAATTACTAAGGATGCAGGAAAAGCGAACTAATCCGGACAAATGTCGTTATATTGGCGACAGCTGACGCCTTATGACTGTTTTAACCACTTATTTTGGTACTGAACCGGCCCTGCGCCGCGAAATGGATAGTCCGTTTGACCTCATTTCGGTTGCTCGAGAAGGCGTCAACAAGCAGGCTATACTTCACCTGGCTGCCTACCTGGACCTACCCATAGGCACGCTTCTTTCGATTCTTTCCCTATCGACCCGCACCTGGCAGCGGTACGATTCTACGAAAGTGCTGGCCAAGGAATATACCGAGAAAGCCTTACAGGTTGCCATGCTGTACCAGCGCGGCGAAGAAGTGTTCGGTGATCTGGAAAAGTTTAAAGGTTGGATAAATTACCCTAATCCGGTATTCAACGGACAAAGACCGGTCGATTTGCTGGACACGGTTTTCGGCTTTCAGCTCCTCCAGGACGAATTGATCCGGATCGAACACGGTGTCCTGGCCTGATCCGTGAACGTTTACCGACTCGCTAAAGCGCCGTATGCAGACGACCTGACCGGCACGGGTGCCCGGCTAGCGGGTGGCCGCTGGAACCGGCGAGGCGTTGCCGTGCTGTATACCAGTAGTAGTCGGGCCCTGGCTACCCTGGAGGTTCTGGTGCATATTCCGGCTGCTTTTGTCCCGCGCGATGGGTTGTATCGGATGGTCGAGCTTTACCTTCCGGATGATTCGCTGGCAGAGCTCGACAAGGCTCAGCTGCCGGAAGGCTGGAATCAGTTAACTCCCTTGCCAGCCCTCCAGCGCCTTACCGACCAATGGCTTACCGAGCGGAAATCCCTGGTGCTGAAGGTGCCCTCGGTCGTGATTTCCGACGAGCATCATTTTCTGGTCAATCCCCTGCATCCCCGCTTTGGCGAAGTGAACATTTTGCAGCAGACCGAGTATGTATTTGACCGGAGGTTGCTGTAGAAGCCGGCCGGAAAGAACCATGCCCCGCGCCCCATTTGACTATTCGCTGGATTACCGCAACCTGGATCTGCGCCGGCAACCTGAATTATACCGGGTCGGCAAAGGCGAGCAGGGGGTGCTGCTGGTGCAGCCCTACAAATCGGAAATTCTGCCGCACTGGCGGTTCAAGACGCCGGAAATCGCCCGTCAGTCTGCGGAGAAGATCTACCAGTTGTTCCTGGAATACAAGGCGCAGGGTGATTTCGTCGGCATGGACATGGCCCGCAAATTTCTGCAGATGGGCGTCACCCGTTCCCGGCGGTACGCTAACCACAAAAGCGGGCAGAAATACGACGGTCCGGTTCCCGACGACCAGAAAGGCCGCAGCGGCAGCCACGGCCGGGAGACTCTGCCCCTGGCCCCGGACCCCGTCAAGGCCGAAAGCGCCGCCATCTTCCGCGAAAAATACCTCCAGGCCCGCGAAGACCCGGATTACCAGCGGTTGAGGCGGGAGTGGCAGGAACGGTATGGATGAGTTAAAAGTGAAAAATTAAAAATGAAAAGTAAGCTCCGCCTTTCATTAAGCGTTTTGGCGGAGCCTACTTTTCATTTTTAATTTTTCACTTTTAACTTATTTCCCCTGCGCCTCCACCACCGCATTAGCCACCATATTTACGATTTCGCGTTCGGAGGAGCCGAGCTGGAGGACGTGGACGGGTTTGCGGAGACCCAGCAGGATGGGGCCGATGGTATCGAATCCGGCCGCTTCGGACATCAGGTTATAGGCGATGTTGGAAGCCGACAGGTTCGGGAAGATGAGCGTATTGGCGCCTTCGTCGACCAGCTTGCTGAACGGGTGATTCTGCCGCAACAGTTCGGTATTGAAAGCCAGGTGCGCCTGAATCTCGCCGTCGACGATCAGATCCGGATGTTTGCGCTGCAGGATCTCCACGGCCCGGTTCATCTTTTCGCCGTCTTCGCCCTTGGCGCTACCAAAGTTGGAATAGGTCACCAGCGCGATGCGGGGCTTGATGTTAAAGCGCTCAACGGCCCGGGCGGTGATCTCGGTAATTTCCACGATTTCCTCGGCCGTCGGGTTGAAGTTGACCGTCGTATCGGAGAAAAACAACGGGCCGCGCTTGGTAAGCAGGATGTACATCCCGGCCACTTTCTGCACCCCTGGCTCTTTGCCGATGATCTGCAGGGCCGGACGGATGGTATCCGGGTAACTGCGGGTCAGGCCCGAGATCAGGGCGTCGGCTTCGCCGGTTTCGACCATCATGGCGCCGAAGTAATTCCGGTAATACATCAGCTTCCGGGCTTCGATGGCGTTGACACCCTTGCGCTTCCGCTTGTCGTAGAAGAGTTCGGCAAAGCGGTTGACCAGCTCCGCCTGCTCCGGGCCCCGCGGGTCGATGATGGGAATATCGCCCATATCGAGCTTGGCTTCGGCGATAATGGCCTGCACTTTGGCGGTTTCCCCGAGCAGAATCGGATAGGCAATGCCTTCGTCGCGGACCTGCTGGGCCGCCTTCAGCACTTTCAGGTTTTCGGCATCGGCAAAAACGACCCGTTTTGGGTTGGATTTGGCTTTATTGAGGATAACCCGGGAAATCTGGTTGTCCTGGCCCAGGCGCCGCGCCAGTTGCAGTTCGTAGGCCTCCCAGTCGGTGATTGGGTGTTTGGCTACGCCCGATTCCATGGCGGCCCGGGCTACGGCCGGGGCGACCGTCGTCAGCAGCCGGGGATCCACCGGTTTGGGAATGATGTAGTTGCGGCCGAACATCAGGTTCGACTCACCGTAGGCCAGGTTGACGATGTCCGGAACGGGCTTTTTGGCCAGATCCGCCAGGGCGCGAACGGCCGCCAGCTTCATGGCTTCGTTAATTTCGGTGGCCCGCACGTCCAGGGCCCCGCGGAAAATGAAGGGGAAGCCAAGGACGTTGTTGACCTGGTTGGGATAGTCCGAGCGGCCGGTTGCCATGATGATGTCTTCGCGGGCGGCCGTCGCCTCCGGGTACGAAATCTCGGGCGTCGGATTGGCCATGGCGAAGACGATCGGGTCCTTTGCCATCGAACGGACCATGTCCTGGGAAACGACATTCCCTTTCGAAAGACCGATGAACACATCGGCATCGACCAGCGATTCCTCCAGCGTCCGCAGATCCCGGTTGGTAGCAAACAGGCGCTTGCGCTCGTCGAGGTCGGTTCGGTCGGCGCGCAGGACCCCTCTGGAGTCGCACATGACCACGTTTTCGATGGAGGCGCCGAGGGATACGTAGAGCTTGGTACAGGAAATCGCCGAGGCGCCGGCCCCGTTGACCACGATCTTTACCCGGGAAATATCCTTCCCGACCAGTTCCAGCGCGTTGAGCAGGGCGGCGGCGGAGATGATGGCCGTGCCGTGCTGGTCATCGTGCATGACCGGAATATGGAGTTCCTTCTTCAGCCGTTCTTCAATCTCGAAGCATTCGGGTGCTTTGATGTCCTCGAGGTTGACCCCGCCGAAAGTGGGTTCCAGGATTTTGACGGTCCGGACAAATTCATCGACATCCTTCGTGTTCAGTTCAATATCGAAGACGTCGATGTCGGCGTATATTTTAAAGAGGAGGCCTTTCCCTTCCATCACCGGCTTACCGGCTTCGGGGCCGATGTCGCCCAGGCCCAGGACGGCGGTTCCGTTCGAGATCACGGCAACCAGGTTTCCTTTGGCGGTATAGCGGTAAACATCTTCGGGATTGGCGGCGATTTCCAGGCAGGGCTCGGCGACGCCGGGCGAGTAGGCCAGCGTCAGGTCGCGCTGGGTTGCCGTTTCTTTCGTGGGGATGACTTCAATCTTGCCCGGGCGACCTTTGGCGTGGTATTCCAACGCGTCTTCCCGGCGTATTTTTTTCTCCATGGGATATGGGACTGTGAGGTTCCGGGCGCAAGGTAAGGAAAAAATAGCTGGGTCCGGGACCGTTCGCCAGATCAGGATTTGGTATTAAACAAAGGTTGTTTTGTAATTAAATCATTGAAGCAACATCTGTTTGGAAGAAGCCCAAAGCGGGCAAACAAAGCCCGTTGCGGATGGCTTGGGCGCTTATCGATTATTTGGGAGAAAAAAAGGTGGGCTTGATAACTTAAAGACTGATTTCGGGGTCGTCTGCTGGATGAATAACTGGTAGTGGTTGCACGCTGATTTCCGCGGATAGATGGCGCGGATTCCCGCTGCCGCTGGGTGAGGCTATTCCGGCGATCCCACCCATACTAAACAAAAAACCCCGCCATTGGACGGGGTTCTTCGTGAGTTGCTTGGTGTTTACAGCTGGGGCTGCTGGGCGACTGCTTTCTCATCGACATGGCCCGACTTGCGGTTGCGCATGAAGAAGTAAAGGGCGGCAAAGGCGACGATCAGAATGAGGGGGAAGGTCGTCATTTTAGCCAGCGTGGCCTGGCCGGCGGCCAGTTCCAGGGCATCGCCCGCCAGACCGGTCGCAGCTTTTTCGGCCCGCTCCCCGTCAATCCAGCGGCCAATGACCGGCTGGAAGATCGAGGTAGAGAACATGCCGACACCGCCGATGATCGACATACCCAGGGCACCGCTGAGCGGAATCCGTTCGGCGACGAACCCGATCATGGTCGGCCAGAAGTAGCAAACCCCGATGGCGAAGAAGACGGCGGCCACGTAGGCCATCGCGCCCGTCTGGGTGCTCATCAGGAAGATACCAATTGCGGCGAAGATGGCCGAACCCAGCAGAACGCCCGTCTGGTCGAGCCGGTGAATGATCGGACCACCGAAGAAACGACCCACGGCCATCAGCCCCGTTACCAGCGCCAGGATCAGCATCGGACTGGCACCGCTCTTGCTGAGGATGAGGCTGGACCACTGCTGCGGGCCAAATTCGGAGATAGCCGTCAGGGCCATGCAGCAGAACATGAAGATGTACAGGGGCGTGAGCATGGCTCTGAAGTTCTGACCCAGCGAAAGGGCCCCTTCCACTTTGGCTTTGGGGAACGCCTGGCCGAAGAACAGGAAGGCGTACAGGACCGTGGGGATCATCGTCACCCAGATCTGCGCCTGCCAGGGAAGACCTGCGTCGGTCATAAACTTCGAAATCAGACTGCCGACCACAATACCGCCCGGGAACCACATGTGGAAGCGGTTGAGCATCTTGTTCATTTTGTCGCCGGAGTACATATCGGCAATCATCGGGTTACAGGCGGCTTCCGTGCAACCGTTCCCGATACCGATCAGCAGGGTTGAGATCAGCAGCGTCGTGTAACCACCGGCATAGATGGTCAGCAGAATGCCAAGCGTATGGGCCACAAACGCCACGTTCATGATGATTTTCGGCCCGACGGTATTGTACACCAGACCGCCGATGATCATCGAAATGGGGAAGCCCAGGAACCACATGGAGTTGATGAAACCCAGTTGCTCAGCCGACAGTCCGAAGGCCGAACCGAGCTGTGGCAGAATCCCCGCCCGAATACTGAACGTAAACGCGGTTGTGATCAGTGCGAAGCAACTGGCGTTAAAAAGCCGGCCAGCGTTGACTTGTGCAGTTGACATAGAATTGTTTGACGAGAGGGTTTAGTGAACACGATATTGACCCGGGAAATAGGCCGAAAATTTGGCCGGAAATATGCAAAATTTCCGAAAAATAAGGAAACCTGCTAATTTTCGCCCCATAAATTAGGGTGGTTTCTGGTAGATATCCGGCGGTTGATCCTTACTACCGCAGGGTCTTTGCCTACTTCGTTTCAACAAACCATTCATCCAACCCACATACCAAACTGAATTCCAATGGTGAATCGTAAACTGCGCATGGGCATGGTCGGGGGTAGCCTCGACGCCTTTATTGGAGCCGTACACCGCCGGGCTGCCGTTTTTGATAACGAAATTGAACTCGTCTGCGGCGTCTTCAGCCAATCCTACGAGAAAACCCTGCAGACCGGGCGGGCGCTCTACCTGCCGGAAAACCGCCTCTACCAGAATTTTGAGGAAATGATTCTGCGGGAAAAAGAACTGCCGGAAGGCGAGCGGATGGACTTTATCTCCATCGTGACGCCCAACCACATGCACTTCCCGCCCGCCAAAATGGCCCTCGAAAACGGCTTTCACGTCATCTGCGATAAGCCCATGACGCTGAACCTGGAGGAAGCCCGGGAGCTGGCCGAGGTGGTGAAAAAATCCGGGCTGGTCTTCGGCCTGACCCACAACTACACGGGTTACCCGATGGTGAAGGAAGCCCGCGACATCGTCCGCAGCGGCAAACTGGGTAAGATCCGGAAAGTGGTGGTCGAGTACCCCCAGGGCTGGCTGTCCAAGTACGAAGAAGGCAATAACTACAAGCAGGCCATCTGGCGTACCGACCCAACCAAGTCCGGCGCGGCGGGCTGCATCGGCGACATCGGTACCCATGCCGAAAACCTGGCCGAATACATCACCGGCCTGAAAATTACCGAGCTCTGCGCCGATCTATCGACTTTTGTGGAGGGGCGCCTGCTCGACGACGACGGCAACATCCTGCTCCGGTTCGATAACGGGGCCAAAGGCGTCCTGCACGCTTCCCAGATTTCCAACGGCGAGGAAAACGCGCTCAAAATCTTCGTGTACGGCGAAGAAGGCGGGCTGGAATGGCACCAGATGGAGCCCAATACGCTCAAGTTCAAGTCGCAGACCGACCAGCGGCTCATCCGGCCGAAAGTCAACGCCAATTCCGCCGCCGCCAACGCCCACATTCGGGTTCCCTCCGGCCACCCGGAAGGCTTCTTCGAGGCCTTTGCCAACATTTACCGCAACTTCGCCTACGCCGTCAAGGCCCACATGATCGGCCAGGCGGCCGACCCGCTTTACGACTTCCCGGGCGTGGAAGACGGCGTCCGCGGCCTGGCCTTCATCGATACGGTGATAGCCTCGAGCCAGGATGAGTCGGTTAAGTGGACGAAGTTTGTTCAATGAGTGAAAGAGTGAAAGAGCGAGAGAGTGAAAATGTGCGTATGGACTGAACGCTCTGCATCTAGTACAGCATTCTTTTTTATTGTCAAATCATAAACCCAAAATGGGCGAGGGTAAAAGAGTACTGAGTGATTCCGATTAGGCGAACCGCTCATTCACTCTTTCACTCTTTCGCTCATTAAAAAACCTCATGCAAAAAATCAAAGTAGGTGTATTCGGTACTGGTTTCATCGGTCCGGCTCACATCGAAGCCCTCCGTCGCCTGCCGAACGTCGAAGTTGTCGCACTTTGCGAAGTCAATCAGGAGCTGGCTGAAGCCAAAGCCGCCCAGCTGGGCATTGCCCGGGCCTACACCTTCGAGGAACTGCTGAAGCAGGACGACATCCAGGCCGTTCACGTCTGTACCCCGAACTTCCTGCATTACAACCAGTCGAAGGCCGCCCTGCTGGCCGGCAAACACGTAATCTGCGAAAAGCCGCTGGCCAAAGACCTGCACGAGGCCGAGGAACTGGTCCGGCTGGCCGCCGAAACGGGGCTGGTCAATGCCGTGCACTTCAACCTCCGCTACTACCCGCTGGCCCGCCAGATGAAGGTCATGCGCGAGAAGGGCGAACTTGGTGAGGTGTACTCCATCATCGGGTCGTACCTGCAGGACTGGCTCTTCTACGAAACGGACTACAACTGGCGCCTGGAGCCGGACAAGTCGGGCGACTCCCGGGCGATTGCCGACATCGGTTCGCACCTGATGGACATTCTGGAGTACATCACGGGCCTGAAGACGGTCGCCGTCATGGCCGACTTCAACACCATTCACAAATCCCGCAAGAAGCCGCTGAAGCCCGTTGAAACCTATTCGGGCAAGATGCTGCAGCCGGAGGATTACGCCGACGTACCCATCAATACCGAGGACCACGCCAACGTGCTGCTGCGGTTCGACAACGGCAACCGCGGGGTTATTACGGTTTCCCAGGTATCGGCCGGCCGCAAGAACCAGCTCAAGCTGGAGATCGCCGGTTCCAAGAAAACCTTCGCCTGGAATTCGGAAGCGCCCAACGAGCTGTGGATCGGTAACCGCGACGGCTACAACGAAGTCCTGATGCGCGACCCGTCCCTGTTCCACGCCGAAGCCCGTTCGGTCATCAGCTTCCCCGGCGGCCACAACGAAGGCTTCCCCGACACCTCCAAGCAGATGTTCAAGGAAGTCTACGCCGCCATCGAAGCCGGCAAACAACCCGAAAACCCGACCTACCCGACCTTCGCCGACGGCTACCGGGAGCTGCTCATTTGCGAGAAGATTCTGGAGTCTAATCGGAAGCAGGGGTGGGTGGAGATTTAATAGTGAATTAGTGAATAGCGAATAGCGAATGAGGTACGCCCCCGATCAGTTTGAGGAATTTGCCGACAACCTGGAGCAGCGGTTTAAGTCATTCGCGTTACGGTGTCTACGGGTGTTTCGCTCATTGAGCACCGCCTACGAAGCCCAGCATTTTGGTAAACAACTCTTACGTTCCTCTTCTTCCGCAGCGGCTAATTACCGGGCGGTCCGAAGAGGCCGGAGCCACAATGAGTTTTTCGCTAAACTAAGTATCACAATTGAAGAACTGGATGAATCCATCTTTTGGCTGGAAATGCTAATCCATGCCGATTTAGTGCCAGCCGATAAGTTGAATGACCTAATTGAAGAAGGAGGTCAACTCCTGAAAATCCTTGCTACATCAAGAAAGTCAGTGAATAGGAAGTAGCGTACCCTGCTATTCACTATTCGCTATTCACTAATTCGCTAATTGATCCATGAAAACCATGAAAGGCCCGGGCGTATTTCTCGCCCAATTCCTCGGGGATGCCGAGCCCTTTAACTCCCTGGATTCCATTGCCCGGTACATGGCCGACCTCGGCTACACGGGCATCCAGCTGCCGACCTGGGATCCGCGGGTCATTGACCTCAAGCAGGCGGCCGAAAGCCAGACTTACTGCGACGAGCTGAAAGGCAAACTGGCCGAAATCGGCGTGGAGATCACCGAACTCTCGACCCACCTGCAGGGCCAGCTGGTGGCCGTTCACCCGGCCTACGCCCAGATGTTCGCGGGCTTCGGACCAGCCGAGGTGGCTAACGATCCCAAAGGCCAGCAGGAGTGGGCCACCAACCAGCTGATGATGGCGGCCAAAGCCAGCCAGAACCTGGGGCTGACCTCCCACGTGACCTTCTCGGGCGCCCTGCTGTGGCCGTTCGTCTACCCCTGGCCTCAGCGCCCGGCGGGGCTGGTCACCACTGCCTTCCAGGAACTGGGCAAGCGCTGGACGCCGATCCTGAACGCCTTCGACGAAGCCGGCGTGAACGTGGGCTACGAGCTGCACCCGGGCGAAGACCTGCACGATGGGATTACCTTCGAGATGTTCCTCGACCACGTCAATGCGCATCCGCGGGCTGGGATCAACTACGATCCGAGCCACTTCGTGCTGCAGCAGCTCGACTACCTCCAGTTTATCGACTTCTACCATGACCGCATTTACGCCTACCACGTTAAAGATGCCGAGTTCAACCCGACCGGCAAGCAGGGCGTCTATGGCGGCTACCAGGGATGGGTCGAGCGCGCGGGCCGGTTCCGGTCGCTGGGCGACGGCCAGGTCGATTTCGCGGGCATCTTCAGCAAGCTGGCGCAGTACGATTACGAAGGCTGGGCGGTCCTGGAATGGGAATGCGCCATCAAGCACCCCGAGCAGGGCGCGGCCGAGGGCGCTCCGTTCATCGCCAACCACATCATTCGGGTAACGGAACGGGCATTCGATGACTTCGCCGGTACGGGTGCCGATGAGGAATTCAACAAAAAGGTCCTGGGACTGTAAGCAGCCAGGGCCTCAAAAAAACCGTTGATCAGGCCAGAATGCCGGGGATGCAAGTCTCCGGCATTTTCTTCAAAAAGGCCGTAGTTTAGCCCTTACCAACTAATCACCTCTACGCATGGCAGGTCAGGGTTCTGGCGGCAACGTAATTGCGGCCCTATGCAGCTTCTTTATTCCGGGTCTCGGCCAACTCCTTCAGGGCCGACTGGGCATGGCCATCCTCCACTTTATTCTGGCGGGCGCGCTTTGGTTTTTCCTCCTGGGCTGGGTCATCCATCTCTGGTCCATCCTCGATGCCGCCCGTTTCAAGCCTAGACCATGAGGGGTTTAACGCTTAACGTTTAGGGTTTATAGTTTAGGGTTTATAGTTTAGGGTATGACCTTATGATGTAATGGTAGGCTAACAACCTTAAACGATAAACCCTAAACCCTAAACTACCCATGACTGATCTCGACCGGATCACGCTCCAGGAGCAAAGCCTGCAGTTCGACCAGTTTGATGCCCGGATGGCCTGGGAGCTGGGTTCCCGCCTGAAAGCCGCGGCCGAAACGCGGGGACAGGCGGTGGCCATCGACATTGCCCTTCACGGCCAGCCGCTGTTCTTTTTCGCCATGCCGGGCACGACGCCCGATAATGTCGATTGGGTCCGGAGGAAACGGAATGTCGTCCAGCGCTTTCACCGCAGCTCCTACGCCATGGGGCTGCGGCTGGCGGAACAGCAAACGACCATGACCGACAAATACGGGGTGGACGCCCGGGATTTTGCGCCCTTCGGCGGCAGCTTCCCCTTGATCCTGCGCGGAACCGGCTGCGTAGGCACGATTACCGTTTCGGGCCTGCCCCAGCGGGAAGATCATCAGCTGATCGTGCAGGTGCTGGCCGAATGGCTGGGGCTACCGGCAGCTGATCTGATGCTGCCCTAGGGTTGGGCGGAAAACAAACGCCGGTAAAAATGGGCTGATCCGGATGTTTGAGAATAGTTGCTTCTCCTTATCTTGTGCCCGTTCCACCGCAATCTATTCGCGCCCATGAGTGTTACCGCCTTCCTGGTAGCCTTTTTTTCAATTCGCAGCCTGCGAAACACCCTGGCTAACGAGAATCCACAGCTGGACCGGTTTTTACAAACCTTCAGTTTTGTGGTCATAGGCCTGCTGGCGCTCACCGTCGTCCTGCCAAGCCCAATCGCCTGGATTGGGGAGGCACTCTGGAACCTTAGTTTCCTGGTGATTCTGGGTATCGCCTACCAGCATCGAGCGCACCGAACCGCCCGGCAACTGGTAACAGCCATCGCTCCCTATGTGTTGGTCGAGGTAGTGTCGGACTTGCTCAAGTGGGTGGTCCCGAGCTGGGAAAGATCAGTGCATAATTACCTCGAACTGGCTTCCATGGGAGCGGGGATCTGGCTGATTGCCATGGTCATCAGCGCCCGCAACGCCCGCAAAGCCATCGACCGGGAAGCCCTGAAACGAAAAGAAGAAGAGGAACGAAGCCGCCAGATCGCCGCCAACAATATGATCCTGGAGCAAATGGTCGCCGAGCGCACGGCCGAGCTGACCCAGCAGAAGCAGGAACTGGAGCAGACGCTGACTGAGCTTCGAGAGACCCAGGCGCAGCTGGTCCACCGCGAGAAAATGGCTTCCCTCGGGGAGCTGACGGCCGGCATCGCCCACGAGATTCAGAACCCGCTCAACTTTGTCAATAACTTCTCGGAGGTATCGGTCGAACTCGTCGAGGAGCTCCGCGAAGAGGCCACTGCCGGGCGTACGGACGAGGTCTTGGCCATTGTCGACGACCTGACGCAGAACCTGCAGAAAATTACCCACCACGGCAAACGGGCCGACTCCATCGTCCGCGGCATGCTCGAACATTCCCGGGCAACTACGGGTCAGAAGCAGCCGACTGACCTGAATGCGCTGGTGGACGAATACCTCCGGCTGTCGTACCATGGCCACCGGGCCAAGGATAAGGGCTTCAACGCCAGCCTGGTTACGGATTTCCAGCCCGATTTGGAGAAGGTCCAGCTGGTGGGTCAGGACGTCGGCCGGGTATTTCTCAACCTGTTTAACAACGCCTTTTACGCCCTCAAGCAGCGCCAACGAGAGGCCGGGGCGGGCTACCAGCCCACGCTCTGGGTCCGGACGGGGCGCCAGGACGGTGCCGTCTTTGTGCAGATCCGCGATAACGGTACCGGTATTCCGGAGGAGGTGGTCAGTAAAATCTTCCAGCCGTTTTTCACCACCAAGCCTACCGGTGAAGGCACGGGCCTGGGCCTGAGTTTAAGCTACGACATCATTCACAAAGGGCATGGCGGGGAAATGACCGTCGATACCCGGGAAGGCGAGGGAACCGAATTTTTAATTACCCTACCGACCGGCCGGGACACAAGAACCCCCGGAACGGATAAGTAAACACGGGCCGTCCGCGGGTTTAGGAAGGAGAGGACGTTAAGTCTTACTCTTTTCCATTCGACCCTGATCCCTCATGAAACCTGCACTGCTGCGATTCTCCCTGGGGCTGCTGCCGCTCTGGCTGCTGGCTTTGGCTGTTATGGCCCAGACCGCCACCCCGGCTCCCAAAACCTATACTTACCTGATCTACCACAAGCTGGCGCCCGGCATGACGATACAAGACGCCCTGCCGGTCGAACGGGAATGGCGGGTACTCAACCAGGCCGCCGTCGACGAGGGAAATCTCCTCGGCTGGCATATGCTCGTCAAGCAGTTCACCTCGAATCCCAACCCGAGCGAGTACGACTACGTCACCTGCATCGTCTCGGCCGAAATGGCCATCAAAGGGGCTTCCCCGGCGGCGCGTTCCCGCATTTACGGCGACAGTGTCCAGTTTAAGATGGCTGATCTCCAGCGCCGAGACCGCCTGACGGCTCCGGTGGTCAAGATGGAGATCTGGGAAAATAGCGAGGCCCTGCTGGGAGCCGGTTTCGATCCGGCGAAAACCCCGATGCTGGTGGTCAATTTCATCAAACCGCGGGACCCGGTGGCGGACCCTACGGCCGTCCTTACCCTGCTGAAACGCCAGGGAGCCGAACGCATTCAGGCTGGCCAGCTGGCAGAATGGGGCTTTTCGACCCTAAAGGTTCCCAACGGCAGCGAAAAAGGCTACCAGTATGCCCAGACCCAGTGCGCGGCCAGTATGGCTGCGCTGGTGGACAACGGCCCGCTCTCGCCGGAAGCGGTCAAAGTTCGCACCCAGCAGCTGAAAGCGTTTGATGTCGTTCGTCAGGATGTGTTTCGGATCCAGGAGTTTACCGTGCATCCGAAGAACCGGGTTCAGGCGACGCGGTGAAAGGAGTCTATCGTACTAAATCACTTTTTCACAATCCGGAGTACTTGTGTTTGATTACCGGTTTGGACCTGTAGCAGGTAAACTCCTGCGGGCAGGTGAATCAGGTTAATGACCGATGAATTGAGTCCGGATCCAAAATAGCCAGTAATCACTTGACAAGCCTGGCTTCGATTATTCAGTAGGGTAAGTGTTGTGTTACCTGCCCGAGTTTGATGCCACTGAACTTGCAGAACGTCCGTGGATGGATTAGGCCAGCCTGACATCAGTACGTTGGGTCCTTTTTCCTCGCTGGTTACTATAAAATTGAAGGGAGCAGATGGAAGCGAATGACAACCAGCTGTCGATACGAAGGTAACATAATAGGGTCCGCTTTGCGTAGGATTGTAGGCCGCTTCGGTTGCGCCCGTAAGGAGAATACCGTCCGGAGGAGTGCCCTGGTACCATTGGTAAGTTCCGGGCTGTTCGCCATTCGCCAATAAGCCCGATGAACTTACGCTAATGGTTGGGCTGCCCGGGCGGGGATTTAACAGGCGAATGCTGCCAAAAGCGGTCGTTTTGCACCCATCTCCGTCAGTAATGGTAACACTGACCGGGCCAGTGGGTAAGCCAGTTACCAACGGCGTGGTCTGGTTGGTGCTCCATTGGAACGAAAAGGGCGGTTTCCCCCCTTGCAATTCAAGTTCAGCAGAACCGTCTGCCTTATCCTCGCAAGAGACATCTTTACTGAGGATACGGGCGGCTACCGCGGTTTGGTAACCAAGTTGTACTGGTACGGACGCCTGGCATCCCCGGGCGTCTCGAATGGTTGCCTGATAAACTCCAGGTGATAGACTGGAAAAACTCCACTGATTCTCAAACGGTTCCTGCCCTAGCCGGACTTGTAAGGTCCCGGTGCCTCCCGAACCTTCCAGGTGTATACTCCCATCGGCTGCCGTACAACTCGAAGCCTGCTGCACCCTTGCCTGGACTACGGGGGACTCCGAGATGGTGTAAGAAGTGACGGCTGATTGCGTACACCCGATTCCATCCGTGACGGTGAAGGTATAGCTCTCAGGCTTTGTGCTCGTGATTGGAATGATGAGGATGGTCTCCTGACTCCTGAAGCCGTTCGGCCCCGTCCATTCGTAACGGACGGGAGGGAGGCCCTGGGCGTAACTATATAATACTGCCTGAGTTCCCTGACAGAAGTAATCCCGGTTGGTGGGGCTGGCCAACGCCCGGATGAATGACCGCGTGATAATGGCCTCTTCAGAGATCGTAACGCTCCCGTAGGAGTCAGTCAGCACGCATCGGAAGGATGTATTGGTGTAGGGACCCGGTGGGATACCAACTAGTTGGTTGGTGGTTACTCCCTGCATGGTTTGCGTATCCTTAAGATCTTCCCAGCCGTCCGGCCATGAGGTAAGGACCTGCCACTGATAAGTCAGATTCGTTCCGCTGGCAGCTAGGCTCAGGCTACCAGGCCTGTCCGGACAAACCGACACAGAAACTGGTTGGGTGGTAATCGTAGGCCTGGGCGTATCGATACGCAACACCCAGAAGTCAGTTTCCCCCTTGGCCGCCTCGCTCTTGTCGCCGCCTGGGGGAGAGTTGCTTTCGCCAGTCAGAATAAATCCGTTATCCATTGAGACGATCGAGGCACAGTAGTCGTCGCCGATGCCTCCGTACGTCCAATCCAATTGCTTTTTGCCTAGCTTATCAACCTTGATTAGCCACAGATCATACCGTTGAGCGTTCTGGCTTTTGTCACCACCCTGGGGAGAGTTGGACGAACCTGCCAGGATATAGCCCCCATCTGCGGTCGGGATCAGACCGCGGAAGTTGTCCTCCCCGGGACCCCGGTAAACTCGTTTCCACTTGGAATTGCCCTTCGCATCCAGCCTGGTAAGCTGGTAACCATGGGCATTTGAAGCGCCAAGTTCGCCGCGTGCGGAGCCCCCAATTAGGTAGCCTCCATCCTGAGTTCGGTGGATGGTCGAGAGGAAATTACCCGAATCAATCTGATCCCACTGCCTATTGCCCGCCTCATCGACTTTAACTAGCCAGAACTCGGGTATTCCAGTAGACTTGCTTTTGTCGCCCTTGGCCTGGGAAGTCGATAAGCCGCCTAGCAGGAAGCCCCCATCCTCAGTTGATATCGCCGTGCTTAGCATATCCAGCCCATCGCCGCCCAGCGAACGATCCCATAGTTTCGTGCCGTATTGGTTGATTTTCACGATCCAGTAATCCATCAGGCCGTTTCCTTGCTGACTTTTCTCGCCGCTACGGTCTCCATCGGACATTCCGCAAAGCAGGAAATTACCATCGGCCGTTGGTACAATCTCCCGTAGCAAGTCCCGGCCGTTGCTGCCGTAGGTTTGATCCCCGGTGATGTTCCCCCTTCTGTCGATCCATAACACCCAATAATCCTCCTTTCCTCGTGAAACCTGCGATTTGTCTCCTTCCTTCGACGAGGAGGAACTGCCTCCGACCAGGTAACCGCCGTAGGGTGTAGCTACCAAGGTGTTTAAGTTATCCGATCCACTTCCCCTGTAGCTCTTTTCCCACTCAACTTTACCGGTAGAATCCAGCTTAACCAGCCAGATGTCTTCATTAACAGCCGATCGGCTGAGGTCGCCGCTCGCCGGAGACAACGTAGTTCCTCCGACCAGTAAGCCACCATCGGAGGTAACGATGGATCGCCCAGGACGATCATAGGAGCTGCCTCCCAACGTTCGGTCCCAGCGCTTGACTGGTTGGCCGAGGAGGAGCAGACTGTATAAAACGAGCAGGCAGGTGGTAAGCCAAAAAGGAAAAATACGAGGAAAGCGTACGTTAAACACTGATTAAGTTGATTTATAGAAACTGAATAAAATTATCATATGATACGGAAAGTGGCAAATGTGAAAAAATTCAGCGGGGAAGAAATACCAAAACGATCTTCTTTTGCCTGATTTTTCTTCTATTTTTAGACCGTATATTCCTAGACCGAACGATTAGTGTTATGTCTCGCTTACTTTTTCTGTTTATACCTATCCTGACTGTCCTGTTCGGTGGAACAAGGTCGGAAACGGAGTTGAAGCCGTCTTTGTCAGGAAGTGACTCTCTCAAAATCGACCGCGACTACCGCCTAGAATCTACCATGCTCGGCTACTTCGCCAAGGACGGTACCCGGAATCCGACGCTGAAAGCCAACAAAGGCGACCGCGTCCGGATTACGATCACCAACGGCGAAGCCATGACGCACGATATTGCGCTGGAAAAAGCGGGCGTCAAAAGTAAGACCATCCAGGATAAAGGAGCCGCCACGAGCATCGTTTTCACGGCCGGGCAGAGCGATACGTATTACTGTACCGTTCCCGGGCACCGGGCTGCGGGCATGGTCGGCAAATTTGAGGTGGTAGAAGGCGTGATCGCCGACGCAGTCATGGCCGGCCAGCTGCCCTCCCGCAACGGAAAGCCGCTGAACCTGGACTTTGAAACCGGTTCGCTAACCGACTGGACCGCCAGCGGGAACGCCTTTGCCAGCCCGGTCTATGGCCAGGAGCCTTCGCCGGTACACGAGAAAGGGATGAGCATCAACCTGGCCGGAAAGCATTTTCTGAGCAGCGGCGGGACGCTCAACTACAAACAAACCGGTACGCTCACTTCCGCGCCCTTTCCGGTCACCCAGCCGTTCGCTTCGTTTCGGGTATCCGGCGGAGCGCTGGCCGACACGCGGGTAGAACTGGTGCTGGCCGAGACGAATAAAGTGATTTACCAGATCACAGGCCAGGGCCGCGCCACCCTGCAGCCGGTGGTGGTCGATCTGCAACCTTACCAGAACAAGGAGATTTTTATCCGGATCATCGACAACGAGACGGGTATCTCGCAGATTCCTTACATCCCCGACGATAAGTGGGCGCACATCAATTTCGACGATTTTCGCTTCTACAGCAGTCGCCCCAGCTTCCCGAACGAACTCAAAAAGGAAGACATCATTGTGCTGCCGCCGCTGGATCCGGTGGTAAACGCCGGTCTTTCGGGACCCAAAGCGGCCGCCGCCATGACAGCCTCCAAAGGCTTTAAAGTAACATTAGGAGCCGCCGAGCCGGAGGTGGTGCGTCCTATCAGCTTTACCATCGACGCCCGCGGCCGCCTTTGGGTGGTCGAAGCCCACACCTACCCGACGCCCGCGCCGGAAGGGCAGGGCCGGGACCGGATCCTGATCCTGGAGGATACCAACGGCGACGGCACCCTCGATAGCCGGAAGGTTTTCCTGGAAGGCCTGAACCTGGTCAGCGGAATCGAAGTCGGTATGGGCGGTGTCTGGCTGGGCGCGGCCCCGTACCTGCTGTTCGTGCCGACCGATTTTAAAACCGATCAGCCGACGGGTCCGGCCCGGAAGCTGCTCGATGGGTGGGGGACGCAGGACACCCACGAAACCCTCAACAGCCTGCGCTGGGGGCCCGATGGCTGGCTCTACGGCAACCACGGCGTCTTTACCCATTCCAATGTCGGTAAGCCGGGCGCGCCTGATTCCGAACGGACTAAAATCAACGCCGGCGTCTGGCGCTACCACCCGACGCGCCACGTGTTTGAGGTCTTCGCCGAAGGTACCAGCAACCCCTGGGGCATCGACTTCAACGACTACGGCCACGCCTTTATCACCGCCTGTGTCATTCCGCACATGTACCACATGATCCAGGGCGGGCGGTACCAGCGGCAGGCCGGGAAGCACTTCAATCCGTATACGTACGACGACATCAAGACCCATGCCGATCACCTGCACTGGCTGGGCGACCGGGGCCCCCATGCCGGGAACTTCCGGTCTGGAGCAGCCGGCGGAGGACACGCTCATGCCGGGGCGATGATTTACCTGGGCGGGAGCTGGCCGGCCGAGTACCGGAACGACATCTTCATGAACAACATCAACGGTGCCCGCCTCAACCGCGACCATCCGGCCAGGGCTGGCTCCGGCTACGAGGTGGCGCACCGGCCGGACTTCCTGGTGATGAACGATACCTGGTCGCAGTGGCTCAATATGAAGTACGACCCCAGCGGCTCGGTCTGGGCCATCGACTGGTACGACAAAAACCAGTGCCATAGTGCCAATCCGGACGTTCATGACAAGACCATGGGCCGGATTTTCCGGATTTCGCATGACAATGACAAATGGGTCCGGGTGGATCTGACCAAAGCATCCGATGCCGACCTGGTTCGGTACCAGCTGCACCCCAACGAGTGGTACGTTCGTCAGGCGCGAACCCTGCTCCAGGCGCGTGGGCCGAATAAAAAGGTCCACCAGGCACTGAAGGCAATCTTGAACGGCAATCCCGACGTCACCCGGAAGCTGCGGGCTCTCTGGACGCTGCACGCGACCCAGGGCCTTACCGAGCCGGAACTCACGGCCCTGCTGGGTCACCCGAGCGAGTACATCCGCAGCTGGGCCATCCAGTTGCTGGCGGAAGACAGGACCGTGGCTCCCGAAACCCTGAAACGGATGGCCGAACTGGCCCGCCAGGACGCTTCCGCCCTGGTCCGGTTATACCTTTCGTCGGCCATGATCCGCCTCGAACCCAGCCAGCGCTGGGAGGTCGTGGAAGCCCTGGCCCAGAAGGCCGAGGATAAGGCGGACCATAACCTGCCCCTGATGGTCTGGTACGCCTCGGAGCCGCTGGCGGCGGTGGATGCCAAACGGGCCCTGCAGCTGGCCGAAAAGGCGAAACTGCCCAATCTGCTGCCGTATATGGTCAAGCGGGTGGCGGCGCTGGGGACCGATGAAGCGAAAGAGCTGCTCAAAGAGCTGAACGATCGCGTCGGCAAACGACATTCACACGAGCATCATGCCCTGCAGGCCCTGCTGGCGGAAGTCCTGAGCGACTAGCCGGCTAAACGAACGACTTCCATGAAAAATCTCATACCCCTTTCGCTCTGCCTGAGCACGACCCTGGCCTTGGCCCAGCCGTCCGGCGACTTTAAGAAGACCAAGATTACCGGTGATTTCATCTCCGAAGGTGTCGCCGTGGCGGACCTGAACAAGGACGGCCGGATGGACATCGTCGCGGGCTACTACTGGTTTGAAGCCCCGAACTGGACCCGCCACGAAATGGCCCCTTCCCGGACTTACAATCCCCGGACCGAGTACAGCGATTCCTTCCTGAACCTGGGGATGGATGTGAACCTCGACGGCTGGGACGATGTGGTGATCATCGACTTCCCCGGAAAACCCGCTTTCTGGTTCGAAAACCCGAAAAACCAGCCGGGCGCCTGGAAGAAACACATCATTGCCGACTCGGTCGGGGTGGCCAACGAGTCGCCAAATTTTGTGGATATGGATGGTGATGGACGCCTGGATATTCTCTGCGCCGATAAAGCCAAAAAGCAGATCGTCTGGTTGAAGGCACCGACCAAAAAGGGTGAAACCGAATGGAAACGGTATAATCTGACGGCCGAGAAGGTCCTGGGTACCGAGATTTTCTCCCACGGGCTGGGCTACGGCGATATCGACAAGGACGGGATCAAGGACGTCATCATCCGGGAAGGCTGGTTCAAGGGGACAAAAGACAACAAAGGCGGCAACTGGGTGTTCCATCCGGCCAACCTGGGAGAACCCTGTTCGCACATGCAGGTCATCGACGTGGATGGCGACGGAAAAAACGATGTAGTCAGCGCCTCGGCCCACGCCCTAGGCGTCTGGTGGCACCAGCAGGTGGAAGATGAGGGCAAAATCAATTTCAAGACCCACCTGATCAGCACGACCACGGCCCAGACGCATTCGACCATCCTGGCCGATCTGAACCGCGACGGCCGGCCCGATTTCATCACCGGCAAGCGGTCCCTGGCTCACCACGGCCGCGATCCCGGCGATGCCGACCCGGCCATGCTGTTCTGGATCGAGTTTACCCCCGGGAAGAAGCCTTACTACCGGGAGCACCTGATCGACAACGATTCCGGCTCGGGGCTGAACATTGTCGTGCAGGACATGAACAAGGACGGCCGGCTGGATATCGTGACGGCCAACAAGAACGGAGTGTTTTATTTCGAAAACGCCATCAAAAAATAGGCGGCGAACGGCCGGTCCGTCGCCACCTTTCTGGTCTTTTTGTTGCAAACACTCTCCAGCTATCATCGCCCGCCGCCAGCTGGGTTGCCCATACGGTCGCAGGGTCGGTAATAACCGGCCAGCGTACTGAAATACACGTCTTCCAGGTCCGGCTCAGTCAGCTCGAAATGCCCGCCGGGCAGATTCTCGCTGTAGATTCGGACAACGGTTTGCCCACCGAGCCGCCGGGTGGAAAGGACCTGGTAGGCCCGTTCCACCCGGGCTAATTCGTTCTTTTCCACCACCTGCCGCCAGATCCGGCCGCGGAGGGCCCGGACGGCATCCAGGGGCCTGGCCTCCAGCCTGATTTCGCCCTGGTCGATAATCGCCATCCGGGTGCACAGCCGGGCTACATCGTCTACCCGATGCGTGGATAGCAGGACCACGCAGGTTTCGCTCAGCTCGCTCAGCAGATTGAGAAAATCCCCTCGTTCGGCGGGATCGAGGCCCTCGGTGGGTTCGTCGACAATGACCAGCCTGGGGTTGCCCAGCAGCGCAATGGCAACCCCGAGCCGCTGGCGCATGCCTGCCGTGAGTCCACCCACCGTTTTGCGGCGTACTTCCCAAAGTCGGGTCTGTCTCAGCAGGGTCTCCACCACCTCCCGGCGAGCCGGCCGGGAGGCGATTCCCTGCCGGAGGGCGTAGGATTCGAGCAGATCTTCAGCCCGGACGTCCGGGTAGTTCTCCAGCTCCGGCGGCAGAAGGTCCAGCGCCTCCCGCAAGGCTTCTTGCTGGTAAATCAGATCCAGCTCGCCGAGGCCGCCTTCGTCCGCCGCCTGCAGACTGGCCAGGGTGCGCATCAGGGTCGATTTGCCGGCTCCGTTCGGCCCGAGCAGGCCGTACATCCCGCAGGGGATGCTCAGGGTGATTTGCTTCAGGGCCTGCACCGTTCCGGTCAGACTGTCGCAGCCGGGATAGGTGTTCGAGACATTGCGGATTGGCAGTTCCATAACGGCTTGGGCGGATCGCATTCAGGGTGACAATGTTTATTTCCTTCTACATGATGCTGTGGAAAGTACTTTGACTTTCAAAGTAGAGTTCCAAAAAAATAGGTAGTCTGGGGCGCACAGCCAGGGGTGCATTACTTAAACCCAAACAGGAACGGAAACAGGAAGGTCACTAGGATGGTCCACACAAAGTACAGAGGCAGGTAAGTGGCGATGGCTTTCCCAACTTCCGCCAGACTGGTTTTCTTGGAAAGAACCCGCAGCAGCTGCACCCCAACCAGCAGAAGGTTGAACAGGATCAGCACATTACTCCCTAGGACGGCCGCTCGGTTCGGCGTAATGCCCCATTCGGAAATCCGGAACAGAATAGCCGAAAGTGCAATGCAGTTCACCAGCATGGTAATGATTGAGAGCAGCAGCAGCACCCAGATTTCCGCCTGGCTTTTGGTGGTTTTGGCCGTTTCGGCAACCGAAAAGAAAATGATGGCCATGACTCCGATCAGGAGCGCGTTGAAGATCAGCAGAAACTCCCGGTCGTTGTAGGGATCTTTCCCGGAATAGACGATGGCCACCAGATAAACCACCAGCATCACCAGCACCAGCGGGCTGAACAGCTTAGCAATGACCGGTGATACTTTGCCGACCAGTTGCGGGTTGGTCTGGGTCAGGTAAGTACCGACGATGGGCGCGGCCGGCAGTCCGAAGATGACCACGTTCTGGAAATAGAAATCAGCAATCTGAAAGCCGATCAGTTCGAAAAGGCCAATGGTCATGGCAGTCATGATGCCCCCAGCAATCACGATCAGCGCCGTCATTACCGCCAGGTCGCCATTGTATTTCAGGAAACCCAGCCGCTTCTCATCCGCGTTGGTCGCACCGCCGACGAAAGCAAAGCCCAGCACGCACCAGAGAAACAGGAGCAGGTGAACGCAGGATAGCGTTAAGGTGTCGCTCGTCCGGATGTCGGGAAACAGGTTGATGAACAGCAGGCCCGCCAGCATGGTACCGACGATAAAGGCAATTTTGCCCATCGGCAGGTTATTTTTCCAGGCAAAATAGGCCGACAGGGCGGGGAAGAGGATGAACCCCAGGTTGCGGGGATAAAAGAACTCCGGATCGATGGAAAAAAAGGTGGGCAGTTTAGCGATCAAACCGGCGACCAGCGAGGCGATCAGCACAAAGACCAGCTCCCGGCGGCTTCCCCAGGAAATTTCGTCCGTGGCCCCATTGAGGCGCTCGTACCAGAAGCCCGCCAGTTTCTGGTCCTGAATAGCCGGGTAGGCCGCTTTAAAGGCGCGTTTAAAAGCGGATTTGTCGGCCCGGTACAAGCGTTCAAGCTGCCCGGGGTTGTCGAGATTCGACAGGATTTCGTTTTGCATCGGATTACGTGTTTATGTGAAAAAAGTGGTTTAAGGTTTATGGTTTAGGGTTTATGGTTTAGGGTTTATGGTTAAAAATAGTAAGTAAGTACTTGGTAGTCAGTGTGTTCTGCGCCTTTGAACTATAAACTATAAACCCTAAACCCTAAACCATAAACCTGATGGTCCTCAGTCCGCGACGCCCCGAATGAGCTTTTCCAGGGCTTTCAGGTGGTCGTCGAAGGCCTGTTTCCCGGCCTGGGTCATGAAATAGACCGTATTGGGTTTTTTGCCGATAAAGGTTTTCTCCACGGCAATAAATTCTTCTTTTTCCAGGGCTTTGATGTGGCTGGCGAGATTGCCGTCGGTAACGTCCAGGAACTCCTTCAGTGCATTGAAATCGAGCCGGTCGTTTACCACTAAAGCCGACATGATGCCAAGCCGGATGCGGCTCTCAAACGCCTTGTGTAAACCATTGATCGATATTTTCACTGCTCGTACCGTAAATACATGTAAATCCCATACACAATATGGACAAAGCCGAATCCGATCGCCCAGAACAGCAGCCCATAGTCAATCAGGTAGCAACTCAGCAGGCCCAGTCCCATCTGAACCAGGCCCAGAACCCGGACTTCCCGGAACGTGAACTGGCTGGCATTGTACAGCGAAAGCCCGTAAAACACGAGCGTTAGCGGAGCCAGCAGGCCAATGAGCCCTTTCGAAAGCAGGATCAGGACCACTATGCCGCCGGCGACCAGCGGAATGGCCATGTGGACGAGCAGGCGGCGGGAAGCCGCATTCCAGAGTCGTTCGCCCCGTTCGCTGGCCTTTTTGTAGGAGAAGTAGGTGGCGGTACTGATCGCCAGCAGGAAAACCACGACGGCCAGGAAAATCACCTTCGACAGGGTTTCCGTTGCACCACCGGTGTAAAGGATGGCGTCAGGGTTAAAGCCGTACGCCTGATAGGCAATGTAAGCCCCCGAGAGGGCATAAATTCCCGCCATGATGCCCGCCCAGCCGGAGAGCGACAGAAATTTGGAAGTTCGCTCCATCATTGAGCGGATTTCCGCCAGATCCCGAATATAGTCCTGCTTCTCTTTCATTGAAAAGTACTTTGTGATTCAAAGTAGATTCAAATTTCAGCCTTGCGCAAGCGTTTCTGGAGAAATTTTTTTAGGGGGACTGGAGGGGCACGAGTAAGGCTTTGACAATCAGAACGATAGCAGCAGGCTTGTGGAGGAGCAGAATGTCAGCCTGCTTAGGAGGCTTTTGCATTGGCCAGGAAAATCGTGGTTTCTGTTTGGAATCCAGGGATACCAGCCCTTGTCGTTTACAAGCCCAGGTGATAATCGTACCCGCGTTCAGCCCAGAAGTCGCGCGGTTTTTCGTCGGCGAAAAAGAGGGTGCCGATTCGTTTTAGGCTCTTTACCCCGTACTTCACCGGGACGATCAGCCGCAGCGGAGCGCCATGAGGGTTGGTCAGGGGCTCGTTATTCAGCTCATACGCCAGCAGGGTTTGCGGATGCAGGGCGCTTGCCATATCGAGGCCCACGTAGTAGCCCCGGTCGGGTGTTTCCAGACCCACGTACCGATAATAATCCGCTTCGTTCTGCGCCGCTTGTCCGCTCCGGGTGCCCAGCTGGTACCGGCTCACCAGATCCGCCAGCCGCGCGCCCGTCCAGTGCTGGATCTGGCTCCAGCCTTCCACGCACTTAAACTCAAAGACCAGTTCGTGCCGGGGCAGGGCTTTAACCTCATCCAGGGATATTTTCAGCTCCCTGGTTTGCTCCCCCTGCGGCTGCCGAATAGTCAGGGCCCAGTCTGCCGGCAGGGGCGAACGGAGGCCGTCCCAGCCGTTGACTCTCGGTTTTGGGGACGCCATCCCGACCGGAAACGTTGGGGCCAGACTGGCGGGGCGGAAGTAGCCTTCGGCCAGTTGTTCATTGGCTTCCAGTACCTTCCGGAGCGGGGCGGGTAGACCGGCCCGGCGCTGTGCTCCAGCCAACCATCTCCAGACGCCCACCGGAACCAGGGCCCCGAGGCCGAATAAGGCAAAAGACTTTATCATCCGACGGCGGATCTGCTGGTCGGTCATCTCTTTTTCGGCAGGTTTGTTCGGTTCCATCTCAGGGGGCGGGGGTACGGTCGGTGGAGGAGACTACAGTTGGCTTCTTCTCGGGCAAAACCTCAAAACCCGTAACCATGCTCTGGAAGTTGTTCCAGCCCGCCCGGATCACCTGGGCGATATGCACCAGAAAAAAGAGCCCGTACCCGATCGTCAGCGCAAAATGGATCATGCGGGCGGACTTATACCCTCCCAGCAGGCTCGTCAGCAGCGCAAACTGCGTCGGTTTATAGATGGCGATGCCGGTCAGGACCGAGCCCAGGCCCATGAGGATAATGGCCGAGTAGGTGATGCGCTGGGCGGCGTTGTATTTGTCCTGCGCGGGGGCGCTTTTCCGGATCCCGAGATCATGCAGCAGCACCAGCCCGGCCTGGCGGAACGAATGCCGGTCCGGCAGCAGGTAACGCCACTCGCCGGAAAGGACGGTGTAGGCCACGTACAGCACGCCATTGAGCGTAAAGAGCCACATGAACACAAAGTGCCAGGCCATGCCTTCGCCTAGCCGTCGCCGGAGCTTCAGCGCCTGGTAAAACCATTGGGGGAAGAACTTAACGACGGTCGTCTCGCCGATCTGGATCTGATAGGCCGGATAAGCCCAGTAAATCAGCAGGCCGCTCCAGATCATAACCGTTAGAACCGGAAAGTTGACCCAGTGAAACCAGCGGATGGCCAGCGGGTGCTTGTTTTCGAGGATGCGTTTCATGGAGCGGGGAAGAGCGCCAGCAAGTTACAGTTTTGCGCCACAATATTTGCAGAACCGGGCATCCGGGTCATGTCCCTGCCGGGTGCAGTTCCGGCAGGCCTGGGTCGAGACGCCTCGCTGCGAGGCTCGGGTCAGGCTTGCGGTCACGATGCCGGTTGGTACGGCGATAATGGCGTAGCCCAGAATCATCATCAGGGTAGCGATGACCTTCCCAAGGGGCGTGCTGGGGACAATGTCCCCGTAGCCCACCGTCGTCACCGTAATCACCGCCCAGTAAATGCTCAGCGGAATGCTTTCGAAACCGTTGGTGCGCCCTTCAATGACATACATGAACGAACCCAGGGTAATGACCAGCCCCAGCAGAAACAGGAAAAACACCACGATTTTGGCCCGGCTTTCCCGCAGCGAGTACATCAGCAGTTCGGCCGCGTTGGTGTATTCGCCCAGTTTCAGGATCCGGAAGACGCGCATGAGCCGCAGCACCCGCACGGCCAGCAGCTCGTGTGCCCCGACGGTGAACAGACTGATGTACGTGGGAAGCAGCGCAATCAGATCGACCAGCCCGAAAAAACTGAAGACATAGCGGAGCGGGCGCCGGACGGCCAGCAGCCGAAGCACATACTCTACCGTGAAAATCAGGGTGAAAAACCACTCGGCCCGCTCAAACCAGAGGCCGTAGGCGCGCGCCAGGCTGGGGACGCTTTCCAGAATGACCGTCGTAACGCTGAGCCCAATCAGGACGAGCAGGGTTACATCGAAGGCCTTTCCGGCCCAGGTATCGGCTTCGAAGATAATTTCGTGCAGCCGCAGGCGAAGGCGTTCAAAACGGGCGGACATAGGGCGTTTTCTCTCCGGATAAACCCGTTTTGGCCAGTAGCTGTTTAACGCGGCTCAGAAGCTGTTGTTCAAGGATGCCTGCAGGCTGGGCTGGTACCAGTTGGCGTCGGTTAGTCGCCCGATCTTGGCCACGCCTTCGAGGGCAAACCGCCGCGTTAGGCTGATCTCCTGGCCCAGGCCCGCGTTCAGTTTGGCGCTGTGATATCGGGTAGGCGTTTCGGGGCGAATGTCGTCGAAATCCCAATCCCAGGCCTGGAATCGGCCGTAAGTGACGCCGCCCAGTGCAAAGGCCGAGACGCCCGTTACGTTTAGGAAATAATACCGTGCAAAGATCCCGCCTTCCAGCCGGTCCGACAACAGGCTGTGCAGCTCACCCTCGGCCCAGAGCCGATTCGCAGGGAAATAGCCCGCTTTGGCCGTCAGTCCCAGGTACGTCGCGCCGACCCCGACGAGTTTGCGGCTCCGGGCGTGGTTGGCGTTCGCCAGGTTTTTCCAGTCGGTAGGCGTGCGTTTTTGAGCGTAGGTGCTGAAGCAGAGCAGGCTTAGGAGGATCGCTGACAGGGAGAGGCGGGTAGAGGGACGCATGGGATAAGACGTGTAGCAGGCAAAGGTAGCAGTTACTCCCTGCCGGCCATTATTCAACGGCATTATTCCCAGAAAAGTGGGTAGGTAACTCTGATTGATTGCTTTTTTTGTTTTTTGAAAAAAAGTACTTGAGAACGATATCGACATGGGTAAAAAGCAGGAAAGACAAACCACAACCAATAGGAGCGTGAACTACTGGTCATTTTTGGTTTTAGTAACCATTGTCGGGCTGGCAACTTCATTCACGAGCAGCACCATCCTTCAAGAAGATAATGCCAGACCTAAAATAGCGTTCACCTTTGACGATGGACAAGTGAATGATCTGGCAGGATATAAATTAGCGGAGTGGAATGAGCTGTTGCTAAATAATTTAAAGAAAAATAACCTAAGGGCAATTTTATTTTCTGCGGGTGCGAATAAATTAAGTGAAAAAGGGAGCTATGTCTTAACTTCCTGGAATAAGGCGGGGCATTTGCTAGCCAACCATACGTTTTCTCACCCGAGCTTTAATAGCAATAAAATCAGCCTGGCCGACTTTAAAGAAGAATTAGTCAGGAATGATGCAATTATAAAGCAATATTCCAACTACTATCCTTATTTCCGTTTCCCCTACCTGAAAGAAGGAAATACCAGGGAAAAAGTAGAAGGCTTCAGGCTATTCATGAAGCAAAAAGGGTACAAAAACGGCCATGTAACCGTTGACGCTTCCGACTGGTATATCGATAGTCGGTTGATCAGCCGGCTGAACGAAAATCCGAAGGCGGATATTTCAGGATTTCGGGATTATTATTTGAGCCATTTGCTCAATCGGGCTGCCTTTTACGACTCCCTGGATTACCAGCTTACGAATCGACGGATCAATCACGTACTCCTCTTGCACCATAATTTGGCCGCTGCCCTGTTCCTGGACGATCTGATCAACCACTTTAAAGCCAACGGCTGGGAAGTTGTGGACGCTGACAAGGCCTATCAGGATGCAATTTATAAGGAAGTGCCTAGCATGATTCCCGCAGGAGAAAGCCTCATCTGGGCCCTGGCGAAGCAGTCGGGCCGGTTTGACAAGGTGCTGAGGTATCCTGGGGAGGACGGGGCCTATGAAAAACCGAAGATGGACAAATTAGGGCTCTGAATCAGGCGATTGGCTGTCGGATAAACGGGTTCAACCTGCAGGCCATCCGGATTTCCGAAAAAGTAGCCAACTTGCGGCCGGTAGAAAACCCTAGCAAGTAGCCTGTCAGATGACCCAAAAACGAATACTATTTACCGGCGGATCGGGGAAGGCCGGCAAGCATGTCATTCCCTACCTCCTTGACCAGGGATACCGGGTGTTGAATGTGGACCTGAAACCACTCGACCACCCCGGGGTCGATAACCTGATGGCCGACATTACAGACTCGGGGCAAATGTTCAACGCCCTGAGTTCGTACGCCGGGCTGGACGAACTGGAGGCCGGGCAGGGCGTACCCCGCTTTGAGGCCGTGGTTCATTTTGCCGCCGTGCCCCGGATCCTGGTCAAACCCGATAACGAAACCTTCCGGGTCAATACCGTGGGCACCTACAACATTATCGAAGCCGCGGTAAAGCTCGGGATTCGGAAGGTCGTCATCGCTTCCCCCGAAACGACCTACGGCATCTGTTTTTCCGACGGCCCGACCAATCCGAAATCCCTGCCGCTGGAAGAGGACTATGATGTTGATCCCATGGACAGCTACGGGCTGTCGAAGGTGGTCAACGAGCAGACGGCCCGCAGTTTCCAGCGCCGCTCGGGCATCGACATCTACGCCCTCCGCATCGGCAACGTGATCGAGCCGCACGAGTACGCGGAGCTGTTTCCCCATTACCTGGCCCATCCCGAAGTCCGCCGCCGCAACGCCTTCTGCTACATCGACGCCCGCGACCTGGGGCAGATTGTGGATTTATGCATTCAGAAAAACGGCCTGGGCTACCAGGTCTTCAACGCCGGCAACGACCATAACGGCGCCATTATCCCCAGTAGGGAACTGGCCGCCCGCTTCTTCCCGGACGTACCCTTCACGCGGGAGCTTGGCGAACACGAAGCCCTGTTCTCTAATCGGAAGATTCGGGAGGTGCTGGGTTTTCGGGAGCAGCATAACTGGCGGATGTATGTACCGGTGGGGAATTGATTTAAGTCATAGCCGCAGCTAGAGCCGGGCGAACGTAGGGGGGGACGCCAGGAGCCTAGGCTGAATGGCGGATTGCAGGCAGAATTAGATCCTATTTAATGTACTAAAATTGTCTTTAAATTAGGTCCGCATTTTGTATTGTCCTTGTCTGGTAGAGAATAAATTTAATTGTATATTGTTGATTATAAGGGCTTTAGTTTGGCGATTGGGTGGCGTTTTATAGACGATAAAGCATTTTAATATTTTACCGAATAGGGGGTTAGTTTCGTATATTTGGGAGTTGGGCGTAAGCCGTACCGACATCAATCTTTAAAACAATGACAAGACTAATTTTAATCTTTACACTTTCTCTCATTACTACACTTTGCTTTGGACAGGTGGAGCAACTGAATGCTTATAAAAAACTTTATACTATCGCTGACTCATTAAACAAATCAGGACACCCCTTTTCGGTTGACAATTTGACAACTCAGAAGGTAAAATCGCTTGACAAGCAGCATCCTGCTAAATACTTTGAAGAAGCAGCGGAGCTTTATAAAGATGCCAAATACAACGACGCAGCATTTGTGTATTATTTGGGGTTGTTAAGGTACAGGTATTACAACTCAGCGAATCCAAAATACCAAGCGAGCGGTGACGGTGCTTTAGCGGCTTCTTTACAATATGTTACTGGCGAGCCAATCAATCTTTACTTAAAGACAAACGTTGACAATTTCATAGCAGCACTAAAGTTTTCCTCTGACTACTATTCAGAAAATGACTATAGCTACTATTCACGGCAAAAAAACTCTGAAAAATATGAAAAGGTGGTTGCTAACTTTTCAAACTTAATTAAAGACTTGCAAATAAATAAAGCTAAGTATGAAAAAGAGTGGGACGAAGAACGAAAAATGATGATAGAAAGTATTGACAAAGCAATTGACGAGTACAACAAAATGACACCAGAAGAGAAAGCAAAATTGAAAAACAATAATTAAATGCCTACGCCCAACAGCAGTTTTGCAAAAGTTAGGCTGAAGTAATAAATTTAAACTGAAAATCACTATTTGGCTGTTGTACATAGGTTAAGCAGACGAACAATGAATGCCCAACCTTCGCAAAGCTGATAAACGTTAGCGGTTATTTTATGACGACACTCAAACTGGCGAATTACAAAGTATTATCAACTGGCGCTGACGGTGGACATCATTACATCTCAACCGAAATTGAACACAACGGTGTGATAAGAAAGATTACCGCTTTGTTCAAAAATAAGTCTGACGAAAAAAGACTTTCAGATAAATTGGAAATTACTGTTAGAGGAAATCTGCTTGATGAAGTATTGCAACAATCTTTAATGTTGTTAGACACAGAAATTATTGACGGACAATGAACAAAGAAGAATTTTATCAGCGAATTAAAAATGCAATAATTTTGCTAAAAGATGGACAACCATTCAAAGTTGGTGACTTGACTTTTATTTGAAGTGACAACAGCCATTTTTCTGTGACAGGTTGGATACTTTGCAATGACTTGAAAAACATGACAAAGCAAAGAGCATTGATAGAGCTCAACGAAACGAAAAATTTGTTCAATAATGACTTCCGTTTCACTAGAACTTTCTAACTTCATTAAAGACAGACACATTCAATATTCTTTGGGTTATGATTATGGAATGGGTGGACTTGAAATTTGCAATGAAACGGACGAACAAATTAAATGGACAACTGTATTAGAACAATAAAAACAACCGCTAACATCGTATTAGCAATAGTGGGGCTGACAGTTATAAACTCAACATTTGTAATTCTTTTGGGCATTTGTGCAAATGTTGGGCTGGCGTTTTTCAAATACCCTACCATCGCCAATACGTAAAACGTTGGCTGTAATTTCTTAGAGCGACTTCCGCCAAAATTCACTGTAAGAAAGTGACGAATTATTTCACATTTTTGTGACTGAATTATGAATAAATATTTATTGGTAATTTCGTTCAATTAAAAAATTCATCTCTACCTGAATGTCTGCTTGTAGCCATGTGTAGCTTTGCAAGTAAACTTCTTAACCATGGCAATAAATATCATATGAACAGAAACAGTAGAAGAATTACACTTCATAAAGTGGGGTGCCGACAATGGCAGAAACATCTTGGAACAGACTTCCATAAACATGGTGAAGCACACAGTTTTTATTTGACATACGACAGCCTTCATATTGAGGATTATACTACAGCGAAGATTTTAGGGTTGCAGTTAGCAAAGTCTGAACGGTACAAATATCATGAATGTTCTTTTTGCTGCCGGAACTGAAATCTAAGTAAACTATAAAACTATGACAGTAACATCAGCAGAAAAGCGACAAATTTTATCCAATCTGCCGCCTGATTTTTTGGAAACCAAAACATGTTGTGAATATTGTGGACTGACAGAAAAAGAAACAAGGCTTCTTTATGAACATTATCCTGAATGCACACGAGGTGGAAAACGCGGTAAGCGCTTAGAGTGGGACAGAAAAAATCCGTTCTTGCCTTATAGCAATACGGATAACCTTGTTAAAGCTTGCTATTGGTGTAACAACGCAAAAACAAACTACTTTTCATATGAAGAGTTCAAAGTGATTGGCCCTGCCATCGGAGCAATCAATCAAGCGAGAATTGCTTCTATAAAGAGAAACTTTACATCTGAATAAAACTACAGCCAACAGCAGCTTTCTGCTATGCCGGCTGACCCGACGCTGCATCTGCAATTGTGCTCCTTTCAGCTTTTGTTCCAGCTCCACTTCAACGTTCGGTTTAAGTAATTAACTCCAACATTAGTAGCTTAAATCAGCAGCAGTTCCGGGCAGAGGAACAATAAATTCCGGCACAGCAGAAAGCTGATGGACGTTAATAGCGATTAAATCAGACTATAGTAAAATGTTACATGTGGAATAGTTGAATGGTCCACGTTCACCGTAGTCTTCAGAGTACGCTGCCGTAGTAGCCGCTGGGTGGCCGGCGCCATCTCTGACCGGCATCCCATCAGCCGCCATAGCAACAAAAGTTAGAACAAGATCGAATGCGGCAATGACGATGCACGCCAAGCCAGCGTTGTGCAACTACTGCCAATCATTGATGCCACCGGCTACCCGGTGGCAAACACGGCCGCGTAATTTGAAGACCACGCCGAACAGATGCCGAACAAACGATAAAACGGGCGCGCTGATCAGTTAAGTCGGCGCGCCCGTTTTGTTGATGCGGTGAGCAAGAAGGAGAGGAATCAGTCAAGGCACTAGCACAAGCGCCAATCGCTCAATCGCTAAATCACTAATTCACTTTTTCTCCACACTAGCCGTAAACACCGGATTCTGCGGGTTCCCGCCGGCCATCAGGTAGGCCATCAGGTCCTTGAGTTCTTCGGGGTTGAGGCTGTTGATCAGACCCGGGAGCATGACCGAAACGCCCGAAAGCTTCGTGCTGGCGACATCTTTCTTCAGTACCTTCCGCAGGTAGTCGGGAGCGTAGGGGTTTTGGGAGACATAGTAGGCGGTTTTGTCCTCGTTGATCAGCCGACCCAGCACAGACTGCCCGTTCTTGAGGACGAAAATCGTCGCCGCGTACTGGTCCGAAATGGCTTTGTTCGGGTGGATGATGGCTTCGAGCATGTCCTTGGTCGTGAAACGCGTGCCTAGGCGCGTCAGGTCCGGCCCGACGTCGCCACCCTCGCCGCCCATGCGGTGGCAGCGATTGCAGGTAACGGCCACAAACAGCCCCTGGCCCTGCTCAAAGTTCCGGCCGCTGAGACCTTCGCCGATCAGCGCCGCTGCTTCGTCGACTTTCCAATTCCGACCCGGACCCTTGGGCGAAACGGCGTTCTTCAGGTCGTTGCCCGAAGCCGTCAGCAGCTCCCCGCCCGATTTCTTATCGAAGTAGGCCAGTTTCGCTTCCGGTACGTTTTTCAGCGCCATTTTCCGAGCCCGGTCGATGAAACCGATGTAGCTGTTCCCGGCCCGGTAGCCGAAGGCCTTCTTGTACCAGTCGAAGTACGTTTCCCGCTGGGTGTCCGTCCAGCCGGTTTTCAGCGGGCTCAGCACCATCGCCAGGTAGGTCTGCTGGGCGGGCGGTAGCTTGGCCAGCGTCTGGGCGATGTCGAGGCCGTACTGCGGGTTCCGCAGGATGAGGTCCGCCGACTGGGTAGCCGTCTGGGCCGCGTCATCCTTAGCCGAAGCCAGCAGGCTTAGGGTCTTACCGACCACGCCCGGGGCTTCCAGGTGGACCAGCAGCTTGCTCATCGCCCGGTTCAGGGCGTTGGTTTTGGCCGGGTAGTGCGGGTTCAGGTAGGCAATCAACTGGTTTTTGGTAGCGGGGTCCGGCGGCGTCATGCGCACCAGGGTCAGTTCGATGGCCCGCAGCAGGTCCTGTTTCTGGGCGTCGGTCAGGCTGGCGTAGGGCACTTTCGTCAGCGACGCCAGCAGTTGGTTACCCAGCGTCGGCGCGCCCTGGTGGGCCAGCGCAATCGCTCCGTAGGTCAGCCGGACGGGATCCTTCTCGCTCAGCACTCGGTCCTGCCACTCGGCTACGGGCTGGTGTTCCAGGCCTACCCGGGCGGCGTAGCGGATAAAGCGGTCGGGGTGATTCAGGTACGGCCAGACGGCGTCAACGGCCCCGGCTTTCGGCCCGTCGTGGTATTGCTCCCACTGGCGGCGCAGTTTCTGGGCATCGGTCAGGGCCAGCGGCGTACCGCCCGTCGTGTTTTCATTGCCGACATAGGTTACCCGGTACAGATCCGATTCAAGCCGGCGGCCGCCCGTCAGGAAGTAGAGCGAACCATCCGGACCAATGGCCCCGTCGGTCAGGGGCAGGGGCGTACCCGAAAGGAATTCTTCCGCCGTGGCTGTATAGGAAGCGCCGTTGGGCTGCATGTGCAGGGCGTACATAATGCCGAAGCTCCAGTCGAAGGCGTAAATGGCTTTCCGGTATTTCTCCGGGAAACGGGCTTTCTGGCCGCTGATGACGCCCGTAGGCGAGCCCTGGCCCATGTTCAGCACGCCGGGCAGCGCATCGGCAAAATCAGGGGCCCAGTTGACGGCCGAGGACCGCCAGCCAAATTCGGCTCCGCTGGTGATGTGGCAAATCCGGGTGGGCTTGTACCAGGGCATGCCCAGGTCCCATTCCATGTCCGAATCGAAGGTAAACAGGTCACCGGCCTCGTTGAAGGCGATGTCGTAGGCGTTCCGGAAGCCACCGGCCACAAATTCCCAGTTCTGGCCTTCTGGATCAATCCGGGCTACCCAGCCGCCCGGCGCTTTCCGGTCAACGGCGTGCCCGCGGGGGTCCATGATGTGCGGGAATAGGTTGTCTTCGTTCCAGACCTTCGGCAGGCGGTGCTTCTGCATCTCCGGCACGTTGGTAAAGTTACCGGCGATGAGGTAGATCGACTGACCGTCCGGAGCCAGAATGATGGCGTGGGGGCCGTGTTCGCCTTCGCCCTGAAATTCCTTCAGCAGCGTCACCTGGTCGAACTGGTCGTTGCCGTCGGTATCCTTCAGCCGGTACAGCCCGCTGCCTTTCTCGAAATTGGCGTTCGTGCGGTTGTTAACCATCACGTACAGGCTGTTGAAGGCGTAGAGCAGCCCCTGCGCGTAACCCATACCCAGTTTGGGCTTGGTCGTATCCCCGGGCACGGGCGGCGGGCCCACGGTCAGTTTCTCAATCTCCGGCCTAACGTTTTCGGAGTTGGCCGGAGGCAGGGTGAGGCGGTACAGAGCCCCGTACTGGTCCGACACCAGCATCCGGCCCTTATCGTCGAAGGTCATCGACACCCAGGAGCCCATGCCGTTTTCGGAAGGGCTGATCAGGTGTTCGGCCTTGAAGCCCGGCAATAATTTCAGTTTGTCGACTTTGGGGTTGGCACTCGTCTTGTCGGATTCGCGCAGCGACGTATAGGACGCGCCCACGACCACCAGACCGGCAACGGCCAGCAGCGACAGGACGGATTTAAACGATTTCAGCATAGGAAAGGGGGATTATAGGCAGTTTAAGGTTTATCGTTTAGCGTTTATTGTTTAGGATCATGGGCATTAGTCAGGTTCCCCGAATATGCGAAACCATAAACCATAAACACTAAACATTAAACCAGCTTTGCTAAAGCCTGGCGGTTAAAAATGGCGCTTTCTTCCGGTGTTTGTCCGTGGAGAATCGCCAGGGTGTTCTGGCAGGTTTTCACGCACATGGCTCGGTAGGTCGAGGCTGTCAGACTCGCCACATGGGGCGTAATGATCGTCCTCGGGTGACGCAGCAGTCGCTCCCGGGTGTCGCCTGGGCCGTCGGCCAGGACATCGGCCCCGAAACCGCCCAGCTTTCCGGAATCCAGCGCTTCGAGTAGGGCCGCCTGGTCGATCAGCTGGCCGCGGGCGGTGTTGATCAGCAGGGCTCCCGGCTTCATCAGTTGCAGGCGCTCGGCGTTAATGAGCTCGTTCGTCTCCGGCGTCAGCGGCAGGTGCATGGTGACGATATCGGCTCGGGAAAGGACTTCCTCCAGCGGCCGGTTCGGATACTGGGAATCATCCTCCAAATTATGGCCGACCACCGTCATGCCGAACGCCTCCGCCAGCCGGGCTACCCGGCGACCGATATTGCCCAGTCCCAGAATCCCCAGCGTTTTTCCGCCCAGTTCGTCGGCCTCGTACTGGTTCCGCCAGGCCCAGTTACCAGCTTTGGTTTCCTGAACCGTCCGGAAAATCTGCCGCATGAGCGTCAGCATGAGCGTGAGCGTATGCTCGGCTACCGTGGCCGAATTGGAACCCGGAGCGTTTACCACCCGGATGCCCCGCTCGGTAGCCGCCGCCACGTCGACATTGTCAAGGCCAACGCCGCAACGGGTCACGACCGAAAGCTCGGGGCAACGGTCCAGCAGGGCCCGGTTCACCTGGCCCCGGCCGCGGGTGACGATGGCGTGAATGGTTTCCCCGGCCAGGATGTCCTCCAGCGGCCGGTCGCCATAGGCCGGAACGACCCGGGCTTCCGCTTCCAGGAGCGCCAGGGCATCTTCGTGGACGGTTTCGAGCAGTAAGATGGTTTTGCGTTCGTTCATACCGACGGAAAAGGAGATGCCATCCGCAGATGCCATCTCCCGAAATTAACTTTTTTTGAGATTAGACGCTTCCTTTCCCGGCTGGATCAGGCCATTATTCGTGGTAGAGCGTCGCCTTGTCGGACTTGTAGCCGCGGAAGTCGTTGCGACCGGATACGTAAAGCCCTTCTTCGTAAAGCTCATCGCTGAAGATGGCCGGATCGACGGCGCTGCCGGGCTGGGACGAAATTTCCACCAGGTTACCGGACGGGTCGCGGACGAACATCTGCATCGCCCCGTCGGGCAGCTTCCGAACCTTTCCCCAGGGGGTGACGTCGATGACGCCCAGTTCCTTCATGCGGTGGAAGATGCTGTTGAAATCGTCGACCTGCACGCAGATATGCCCCCGGAAGGACACCTGGTCTTCCCATTCCGACAGGTGCAGCTGCTGCTGATCATTGAATTTGAAAAACAATACCGGATAGTCGAACCGGAAGGCGGGCAGGAGTTCCAGGCCCAGTTCTTTCTCGTAGAATTCGCCGGCCTTTTCCAGGTTGTCGACGATCAGCGTGACGTGGTTGATTTTCAATGCGCGCGCCATAATAAAGAGGGTTTATGGTTTAAAGTTTAGGAGTTAAGGTTTAGCGTTTAGGGTTTAGCGTTTATGATTGCTCCGCCTCTATTTACGTTCACCGGCAAAGCACTATAAACCTTAAACCATAAACCCTAAACGACCAAAGGTCAAACGCTTTGCCGGAATTCCCGGACGAAATCCCAGTTCGGCGTCAGGCCCAGGCCCGGTGCCGTCGGGGCGTCGATCTGGCCTTCCCGGGCTTCAATTTTTTCGTTGACCAGGTCGTACATCATCGGGTTGCCGCCCAGGGAGAATTCGATGATCGTCGCCGCCGGTGCCGCAAAGGCCATGTGGACGCCCGCCATGAACGAAAAGGCCGATCCCCAGCAGTGGGGGGCCAGTTCGAGCTGGTAGACCGATGCCAGGTGGCTCACCCGCATGGCCTCCGAGATCCCGCCGATGATGGCTGAGTCGGGCTGAACGACGTCGAGCGCCCGGACTTCGATCAGGTCGCGGATATCGAAGGCGGTATATTCGCTTTCGCCCGCGGCGATGGGGATGCTGGTCGAGGCCCGGACTTCGGCCGTTCCGTGCCGGTTGTCGGGGCTGATGGGCTCTTCGAACCAGTACAGGTTACAGTCTTCCACGCCCCGGCAGAACTGCTTCGCTTCGGGCACGCTAAAGGTCCCGTGGGCATCGGTCATGAGCTTAATGTTGTCACCCAGGGCTTCCCGGGCCGCCCGGACGCGCCGAACGCTGTTGGCCACCGTGCCGTCCATGACGCCCACGCGCATTTTGACGCCATCGAAGCCCTTGGATACGTACCCAAGCAGTTGCTCCCCGATCCGGTCGGCATCCGCCCAGCCACCACTGGCGTAGGCCGGCATGCGGTCGCGGCAGGGGCCGCCGAGGAGGTTAACGACGGGCGTATTCAGCAGCTGGCCCTTGAGGTCCCATAAAGCCGTATCCACGCCGCTGAGGGCCGAAATGGTCAGCCCGCGCCGTCCCAGGATCGGAAACTTGCGGCCGCGTTTGAGGGCGTAATGGTCGCGGGTGCCGTTGTAGACCGTCTCCCAGAGGCGGTTGATGTGCCCGACGTCCTGCCCGACCAGCAGGGGTCTCAGTTCTTTTTCCACGCAGGTAACGATGGAGGCGCAGACGCCGGATGAGCCGACCGCCGCTTTGGCTTCCCCGAAGCCCTGCCGGCCGTCTTCGGTCGTGACGACCACCAGGGTCATGTCAAAGTCGGTCAGAAGGCCGTAGTCGGATGCGTGTTGTTTTTCCTTGGGAATCGGGCAACGGAGCCAGTAGGCTTCTACATTGGCAATTTTCATGCGTTGGAATCAGGTTGGCTGGTTAGTGGGTAGAGGGCCGCTGAACAGTTCGGGCACCGCCTCGCCTTTGCCGTCGGGGGTGGTGTAAAACGGCCGTTTTTCAACTTCGTAGTTCGTATCCGGCGGGATGCCCAGGGTGTGGTAAATCGACTGGTGCACCTGCTCAATCCGGATGGGTTTCTCTATAGTTTTACAAGGCCGTTCGTCGGCGGTTCTACCGTAAACGAACCCTTTTTTAATCCCTCCGCCGAAGAGCAGCATCGATGAGCCGTCGGTAAAATGGCGGTGCATGCCGTAGAATTTCTCGCTGGAAAGGATGTCCGGCTGGTCCACCTGCTCCTGCACTTTCAGGTCAGGGCGCCCTTCCACCATCATATCCCGGCTGAACTCGCTGGCGAGCACCACCAGCGTCCGGTCCAGCAAACCCCGCTCGTCGAGGTCGGTGATCAGCTGGGCAATGGGACCGTCGATGAGTTTCTTCATACCGACCAGCCGGGTATGCCCGTTTTCGTGCGTATCCCAGCCCATGAAGGGGTCGTACTCGGTGGTCACACTGATGAAGCGGGCACCCTGTTCGGCCAGGCGGCGGGCCAGCAGGCAGCCGAGTCCGAAGCGGCCGGTATTGTAGCGGTCGTAGACGGCTTTGGGCTCCAGACTCAAATCAAACGCTTTGGCTTCCGGCGATTTCAGCAGCCCATAAGCCTGCTCCATCGACCGGCGGAGCGACTCCTTCTGGTAATCACTGCCCAGTTCCCCCAGTGGACTCTGGCTGATAAGCTGGTTGTAGAGCTGGTTCCGCCGCTCAAACCGGACCGAATCCATCCCCACCGGCGGCCGAACGCTTTCCAGCCCGTTGCTGGGGTCCGGAATCAGGAAGGGGCCGTATTCACTACCGAGAAAACCGGCCGTGTGGAAGGCCTTCAGCTCTTCGGCTTCGCCCACCGTGAAGCGCTGCCCGATGTCGATAAATGCCGGAATGACCGGGTTTTTGGGTCCCAGCTCTTTGGCGATCCAGGCCCCGATATGCGGCGCGGCAACCGACTGCGGTGGCTGGTAACAGGTATGCCAGTGGTACTGGTGGCGCGAATGGAGGATATGCCCCATGTCCGCCGACACATAGGAGCGTACCAGCGTGCCTTTGTCCAGCACCCGGCCGATGGATTGCAGGCCTTCGGAGAAATGAATGCCGTCGAGGGCGGTGGGCACGGAGCGGAAGGTGCTCAGCACCCGTTTGGCTTCCATGCCCGTTTCGAAAGGCGTGTAGGCTTTGGGGTCGAAGGTTTCGGTATGGGCCATGCCGCCGGCCATCCACAGGAGAATGACGGTATCGGCCGTGGCCGCCCGACCCGCTGGTTTCTCCGTCCGGCAACCGCTCAGCAGACTGCTTACCGGAGCGCCCGCCGCCATGGCCGCCAGGGTGGCCGCGCTGGTGCGCTGGAGGAAGTCGCGTCGGTTCCAGGTCCTGTTCATGGCTTAGTAGATCAGCTGAAATTCGGGATGGAGGGTCATCGCCCAGAGCAGGTCCTGCACGGCGGGAACGCCCGGCTTCGGGCCCAGCGCCCGGACGGCCAGGGCGATTTCCTTTTCGCCGGGCTGCCGACCCAGGGCGTTCCGGTACAACTGCGTTACCAGCATCCGACTATCCGGGAAACGTTTCTGCCACTGATGGGCGGCGCGTTCGAGGGCGGCATGATAAGCTGTTCCGTTGGTAAGTTCGAGGGCTTGCAACAGACTCGCCGAGCTGGTCCGGCCGGTGGAAACCGTCTCCCGGTTGGGTCGCCCGAGGGCGGTCAGGAAGCGGTCATTCTGAACCAGTCCGGCGCGGGCGAAAGGCAAGGCTTTCCGGATGCCGCCCGGAAAATGCTTGTAGACGATGGCCGAATCCGGGTACACAGGGCCAATGGCAATGCTGACGGCATCGGTAAACTGCTCGGCCGTAAGCCGCCGGCGCAGCGGCCCCGTAAATTGGTAAGTCGGAGCCGAAACCAGCCCGGCTTCCTTCAGCCCGACCGAAGGCAGCTGGTAGGTGCGGGACACCAGGATGGTGCGCAGCAGCTTTTTCAAATCATAGCCGTTGGCCGCAAAATCGGAGGCCAGCCAGTCCAGCACGTCCTGGCTCCAGGGCAGGTTATCCATGCCATCGACCGGCTCGACCAGTCCGCGGCCCAGCAGCTGAGCCCAGACGCGGTTGACGACCGTGCGGTACAGCCGTCCGTTGCCGGGCTGGGTCATGAAGTCGGCCAGCTCCCGGAGGCGCTGGGCCTTGGGTGTACCGGAGTTGACGGTGCCTAAATCCTGAAAGAGGATGCCGTAGCCGGCTTTTTTCCCGGTCGGTTTGTCGCAGCGGTGAATTTCCAGGGTGGAATCGGCAAACAGGTTGGCGAAAGCGTAGGCGTCGGTCAGCTTCCAGTCGCTGATGAAGCTGTCGTGGCAGGAAGCGCATTTGAGGTTCAGTCCCAGCAGGACCTGCGCCACGTTCTGGGCGGCCTGCATTTCGGTGCGCTGGCTGGCGTTGATCGTACCTCGCCACTGGATTCCCCGGATAAAGCCTTCCGAAGCCGAATTGGGGTTCAGCAGTTCGCGAACAAAGACGTTGTAGGGCTTATTCCGCCGCAGGGACTCGTAGAGCCAGGAAGTAATGGCGAAACGGCCGCCGGTAATGTACCCGGTGCCGGTATAATCGTTCCGGAGCGCGTCGTTCCAGAACGTCAGCCAGTGCTGGGCGTAGGCATCGGACTGGGCCAGCAGGTGGTCAACCATCCGTTCTCGCTTCCTTTGGCTGGTATCGGCGACAAAGGCATCGACCTGCTCGGGGCGCGGTAGCAGGCCAACGACATCCAGGTAGACCCGGCGCAGGAAGGTCCGATCGTCGACCAGGGCCGGCCAGTTACCGCCCGTTTGGTGAAAATAGGCGTTGACCAGGCGGTCGATCGGCTCTTTCAGCTCACCGGCAGCCGGAGGGAGGGAAGGCGTTCGCGGTGCCAGCGCCGCAACCCGGTAAAGGCTCTTCTCCCGGCCCGATGGCCAGGGCGCACCTTGCTCCACCCAGTCCGTAAGGGTGGCGATTTCGGCCTCGGTCAGCCGCTGGCCTTTGGCGGGCATAGCTTCTTCGTGCTCGGCCGGCAGGGTAATGCGGCGAATGAGCTCGCTTTTGTCGGGGCGGCCGGGTACGATGATGGGACCGCCTTCACCGCCCTTAAACACGGCAGATTTGCTGTCCAGCCGTAGCCCGCCTTTCACCTTCACGGGCCCGTGGCATTTGTAGCAATGATGCGCCAGAATGGTCCGGACTTCCATACTCAGCTCGGCGGAGGGGTTTTCGGGGGAGGCATTCCGTACCGCCACCATGGACGCCCCCTTTTCTTCTAGCTCAGGAGCGGTAAACACGCCACTGAGGTATTCCTCGCCGTGGGTGAGCGAAGCGCCGTAATGCCCGGCTACTATGACCCCGATCACGCTAAGGGCCAGCAGGGACTGAAACAGCCTTTCCCGCCCGGACCGGAGGGCCAGAACGCATCCGAGGGCCAGGACCATCGTGGCGATGCCCGTCCACTGGTGCACCTGAAGCGTCTCGCCTGCGTAACTCCCGCTATCGGCCAGCAGCCAGCCGAACAGCGCCGCCGGTACCGAACTCAGCGCACCCAGCCAGACCAGCGCCCGGATGCCCGCCCGCAGCTCCGCCTGTTTCCGCCAGGCCGCGTACACTTCCAGCAGCCCGGCTATGGTCAGCAGGCTAACGGGAAAATGCACGACCAGCGGATGCAGCCGACCCAGCAGCAGGGGAAGCCAGTCAGCGAGTAGGGCGAGCAGGACCATAGCGCATTAGCGAATCAACGGCGTCAGCGTTTCCACCGACTTCCGCGTCAGCATGGTGTAAAATTCTTCGGTGACCGATGAACTGCCGTGGTCCTCCAGAAACTTCTTCTGTTCGGGGCTCAGGCCTTCGGGGTTTTCGTCGATGGAGTTGGGGTAGGGGTTGGCCGGGGTGCGGTCCAGGGGAGAACAGAACTCGACCGAAAGCACCTCGTCATACCCGATTTCGCGCAGGGTGTCGATGATTTTTGGCCAGTTGATGGTCCCCATGCCCGGGGCCATGCGGTTGCTGTCGGCCACGTGGAAACCGACCAGCCGGCCCTTGGCGCGGAGGATGGCGGCGTAGGTGTCTTCTTCCTCGATGTTCATGTGGAAGGTGTCCAGGCAAACCCCGCAATTCGGGCCGACTTCCTTCGCCAGCGCCAGGGCCTGGTCGCCGCGGTTAATGAAGTACGTTTCAAAGCGGTTGATCGGCTCGATGCCCAGCAGGATGCCCGAGGCTTCGGCATAATCGTATATTTCCTTCATGCCCTCGACGGCCCACTTCCATTCTTCCTCGGGTCGGCCGTCCGGGACAATCTTACCTACCTTCCCCGGTACCACCGAAACCATCGTGCCATCCAGCTCCTTGACCATCCGCACCACGTCCTTGACGTACTGTACGGATTTTTCGCGCTGGGCTTCGCTGCGGGCCAGCAGGTTGCGGTCTTCGAGCATCAGCGTGACCGAGCCCCAGCACTTGATGTTATATTCCTGCAATAATTTGCGGACTTCCCGGGTGTCGTAGGCTTCCGGGCTGCCCTGGATTTCCAGTTTTGTGTAACCAAGTTGAGCGATGCGCCGGATGGTGGTTTCCAACGATTCCGAGCGCATCCAGTTGTGGATGGAGAGTTCCATGGAATGGGTGAGTAGTAATCCTGAAATAGAACGAACGGGAATATAAGGATTCTTTCGGGCCTTTATACTTTTCTTCTGTTACTTTGCCACATGCAAGCGTTCTCATTTGCCGCCCTGTTTGATATGGACGGGGTTTTGATCGATAATCTCGCCTATCACCTGGCCTCCTGGCAGCAGTTTGCCCAGCGATACGGCCGCACCCTGAGCCCGGAACAGTACGCCCGGCACATCAACGGGCGCGTGGCGGCTGATTCGCTGCCGTACGTCCTGGAACGGTCGCTGAACGCCGAGGAGCTGATGCAGTATACTGAAGAGAAGGAGGCCATATACCGGGAAATCTACCGTACTCACCAGCAACCCACGCCCGGACTGCTCGCTTTTCTGGCCGAGTTGAAGGCCGAAGGCTGGGGCGCCGCGGTTGGAACATCGGCCCCGCTCAGTAACCTGCCCTTCACGCTGGATGGCCTGGCCCTGCGGCCGCACTTCCACGCCATCGTCGACGCTTCCCAGATCATCCGGGGCAAACCGGATCCCGAAATTTACCTGACCGCAGCGGCTCAGCTGGGGGTGCCGCCTGAGCGTTGCGTCGTCTTTGAAGATGCATTTTCCGGAATAGAAGCGGGGCTGCGGGCCGGCATGAAGGTCGTGGCCCTGGCCACTTCCCATACCGCCGAAGAACTCGAAAACACCGGAGCCCACCGGATCATCCCGGACTTTACGGCCCTTCGCGTCGGGGAGATCCGGGCCCTGCTGACCCAACCTTCCCAACCAGCATAAACCTACCTACCGCTGACATGACGATTGGCATTGAAATCGGAGGAACAAAACTCCAGGTGGTCGCCGGAGGCCAGGGTAGCATTCAACAGCGCTTTCGGTACCGGGTCGACCCGGACCTGGGCGCAGCCGGCATCCGGGCGCAGATTGAAGAGGCCCTCCGGGTGATCGGCACCCGACCGGACGCCATCGGCGTGGGGTTCGGCGGTCCTGTAGATGCCGCCACGGGTCGGATCATCACCTCCCACCAGGTTAGCGGCTGGGCGGGGTTCGGACTGGGAGAGTGGCTGCGGGAGCAAACCGGTACCTCAGCGGTTCGGGTGGAAAACGACGCCAACGTGGCGGCCCTGGGTGAAGCCCGTTACGGCGCTGGCCGGGGAAAGCAGCACGTCTTTTACATCACCCTCGGCAGCGGGGTAGGGGGCGGCATGGTGACCGGCGGCCAGATCTACCGGGGCGCGGCACCGGGGGAGGCGGAGGTGGGTCATCTGCGGCTGGATCGCTACGGCAAGACCCTGGAATCCGCCTGCTCGGGCTGGGCGGTCGATAAGGACATTCGCCGTGCCCTGGCCGAAGTGCCCGCGGATTCAATCCTGAAACGATTGGTCGGTGCCGAGACCCGGGGCGAGGCGCGTTTTCTGAAAGAAGCCATCGAGAAAGGCGACGGAACGGCCCGCCGGATCGTCCACCGCGTCGCTGAAGACCTGGCGCTGGGGCTTTCACACGTGGTCCACCTGTTCCATCCCGAAACCATCATTCTCGGCGGCGGTCTGTCGCTCATTGGCGAACCGCTCCGGACCGGGGTCGAAAAGCTCCTGCCGGATTTTGTCATGCAGGCCTTCCAACCCGTTCCCACCATCCAGCTCGCCCAACTGGGTGAAGATGCCGTTCCGGTGGGTGCTCTGGCGTTGGCGGAGGAATAAAGTTTAGCGTTTATGGTTTAGGGTTTATGGTTACTCTTCACAATACTTTTCTTTTTTGGCGTGAAGGTAGCCGTCCCGAACTATAAACAATAAACCCTAAACCATAAACAACTTATCATTGTGGATTACTTCAAAACCTACCTCGACCTCCAGCACCGCACGCTCGAATCCATCCCTACGGCCCGGGTGGAGCAGATCGCGGAATTGCTGAAAAAAGCCTGGGAAGAAGACCGCCAGCTGTTTGTCTTCGGGAACGGCGGCAGCGCGGCCAACGCTTCTCATTTCATTACGGATCTGGGCAAAGGAGCTTCCGACAAGCTCGGCAAACGCTTCCGCTGTCTGTCGCTGAACGACAACGTCGCCTGGCTGACGGCCCTGGGCAACGACTACGCCTACGAAGATGTGTTACTCGGCCAGCTTCAGAATTACGCCCGGCCCGGCGATCTGGTCTTCACCATGAGCGTCAGCGGCAACTCGCCCAACCTGGTAAAGGCCGTGCAGTGGGCCAATGACAATGGGCTGCTAACCATCGCCCTGGTCGGGAGCAAGCGCGGCCAATTAGCGGACCTCGCCCACGAAGTCGTGGTCATCGAAGACACCCACTACGGCCGGGTCGAAGACGCGCACATGACGATCTGCCATATGCTTTGTTATTGTTTTATGGAGCAATGAAAGTCGTCAGTCATCAGTCATAAGTCATCAGTCATCAGTCGGTCAGTCGCGGTCTGCCGGAGTGGTCGGCTTTGGTAGATAGCGGACTACAAGGCGAAGCCCCGACTGTTGACTGGGGACTGATGACTGACCGCGGCGGCGGACCGCGACTGACGACAGACAGACTGACAACTCCTAACTATACCGATCATTCCGCCAGGGATAAGCCGGATTGGAATACCCGCGCTCTTCCCAGAAACCTTTGCGGTCGCCGGCCATGAATTCGATGCGTTTGATCCATTTGGAGCCTTTCCAGGCGTAAAGCTGAGGGGTGATCATCCGGACGGGGCCGCCATGTTCGAGGGGGAGGGGCGCGCCGAAAACTGTATGGGCCAGCAGGACGTCGGGCTTCAGGGCTTCGACCAGGGAAAGATTGGTGCAGTAGCCGTCGTAGCCGTAGCACATGACGTGGGTGGCCGTTTCTTTAGGCATTACCAGCGCCGCCAGGTCCATAAACCGAACGCCTACCCAGGGCATGTCGAGCTGCGACCAGGTCGTTACGCAGTGGAAATCACTGGTATCTTCCGTCTGCGGCAAGGCCAAGAAATCGGCCCACTTCAGCCGTGTCGGGTTCTCCACCTCGCCGTCTAGGTTCAGCTGCCATTTATCGGTGGGAATGTTGGGATGGTAGCCCAGGTCGAGGACGGGCCATTTTTTGGTTACCGTCTGGCTTTTCGGAATCCTGGGCATGCCGTGGCGGTTTAGCGGACCGGTGCCCAATGGTTTGTCATCCGCTACGGAGGGCGATTGGGCCATCTGTTCCTCAAAACGGCGCTTGAGTTTCATGCGGGCCTCGATGATGCGGTCGAGCTTGGCGTTGGATTCCATGGGCGTTGGTTTTTCGGATAACGCGGTGAGCAGGGCTGGGGTTTCCCGGCGATAAAGTTGCTTAGAAACTAAGGGGTAACATCCTTTAGGCTTTTAGCTGGGTTACCTGGCCATCTTCGCCACGCAGCCAATTCTGCTACCTTACTACCCCTAACCCATGCCCCAAACCCGTCGTCACTTTCTTCAATCCGCGGCCCTGCTGGCCGGTTCGGCCCTGGCTGCTCCGGCTTCGCTGCGAAAAGGCGTTAAGGTCAGCGCCCACCTCTGGGTGTATGCCAGCCGGTTTCCGCCAAACTGGGACTGCAGCCCGATCCTGGACCAGGTCTTTTCGGAGATCAAAGCGGCGGGCTACGACGGTCTGGAGTTAATGGACGTCCTGCTGAAACCCGACGATGCCGTCAGTCGGATCCGGGCGCTCAGCAGGCAATACCGCCTGCCGGTCACGGGTTGCTCCTTTGAGGCCCCGATGTGGGACCGGGCCCGGCACCCGGATATCCTGAAGCACGCCATGCGGACGCTTGACCGGCTGCAGGAACTCGGGGGCGATACGTTCGGGGTTTCGGTAGGGCATGCGCGTCATGTTAAAACACCCGACGAACTGGATGCCCAGGCCGAACTATTAAGGCAACTGATTCCCTACGCCCCCGCCCGCGGCATTACGCTCAACCTCCACAACCATACCTACGAGGTCGAGAACGGCATGCATGACCTCAAGGGGACCCTGGCGCGCCTACCGGATGTCAAACTCGGCCCCGACATTAACTGGCTCAACCGGGGCGGCGTCGATCCGGTTGCCTTTATCCAGACCTACGGTAAGCAGATTGTCTACCTCCACCTGCGCGACCAGAAAACGAGCGGGAAATGGGCCGAGGCGCTGGGCGACGGAACCACGGATTTCGCGGCCATTGCCCGGGCGCTGGAGCCATTTCGGTTCCGGGGGCGGGTAGCGGTGGAACTGGCCTTCGACGAGCCGACGACCCGCCCGGTAGCGGAGTCCTGGAAGCTGAGCCGGGCGTACGTCCGGGAGGTTTTTGGCTGGTAGCCTTATTTCTTGGCCGCCTCCGCGCCACGCATCGTAGCTCCTTTTATCCGGTACACTTTTCCGTCGGCCTTGGTCATGAGCAATATTTCGCCGTCGAAGCCTTTCCCAAGGCGAAAGTCCGGCTTTTCCAGCCCGTGAACGGCCGTGAAATTGGTTTCCTTGCCGTCGATGCGCAGGGCCAGTTCGTGAATGGGGGCCTGTTTGCCTGCCTGCAGCTGGCTGGCTTCCACGTAGAAGATTCGGCCGTTGGTTATATCCCCGAACAAATATTTACCCCGGAGCGCCGGCACCGTTTTCCCCTCATAGACGAAGCCCCCCGAGATGGCCCGGCCCTCGTCGTGATCGTACTGCGCAACCGGGTAGCGATAGGGGATTTTCTTGTCGTCGGCGGGCAGGCCGTACACCTGATCCATTCGCCCGGCCGGGTTAATGACAAACGTGCCTTCGCGGTACGGCCAGCCGTAGTCGCCGCCGGGTACGGCCAGGTTAAGTTCTTCGATGCGGGTATGGCCGATGTCTGCTATGAGCAGCCGACCGTCGGGCGTCCAGGTCAGGCGGTTCGGGTTCCGAAAGCCGCGGCAGTAAATTTCCCTGACTGTTCTGGGATCGCTATCGCTGGCGAACGGATTGGTCGCCGGGATGCCGTAGCGGCCATTTTTGCTGTTGGTGCCGCGCGGATCGATGCGCCAGACCGAGCCCCAGGGAAACTGCCTGCTGCCGCAGAGGAACGGATAGCCGTTTTCGGAAGCCCCGCCGTCGCCGATGCCGATGTAAAGCAGGCCGTAGTCCGGCTGTCCTTTTTTCGCCAGCGGGTTAAAGGCGACTTCCTGCACCCCGTGAATGTTCGACACCATGTTGATCCGCATCAGTTCGCGGCTGCTGCCGGTGAACGCTTTGGCGGTGGGATCACTGATTTTCCATTCCGTCAGCACCCATTGAAGGGTAATCCGGATCGAGTCGGCATAAGCGTAATCCGCCGGGGCTGAGCGCGCTTTTTCGGTATGCGTTGTGTAAAGCAGGCCGTTTTCGTAGAATTCCGGGTGGAAGGCGAAGCTGCCGAAACCAGTGGCCAGGCCGGGCACAGGGATGAAGCCGGGGCGTTCCTTCGTCAGGTCGAGAGCTACCTCCCAGGTGTTGTCGGTGATGTCGTACAACTTACCCCGCAGTTCAACCATAAACAGCCGGTCCCGGATCTGGCGGTCCTTGCGGCCCGGCAGCACATCGGATTTGGTGATGCGAGCCAGGGGCGGCTTGGCCGCGGTCGGTGGGGCCGTCAGGACCGTTTCCAGGTCCAGTACCAGGCCCGACATGGCAATTTTGGTCGGAATCGGGTCGGGCAGCCCTTCCGGACCCTGGCGTTTACCCGAAGGTTTCACCTGACTGGCCTCAATATACGCAACCAGGGCATCCAGCTCATTTTCCTTCAGGTGGCCGAAGGAAGGCATCAGGTTTTTGTACTCGTAGAAAAGCTGGGTCGCCCGGGTGTCGCCGCTGCGGATGACGGCTTCCGGGTTTTTAATGAACGACCGAATCCAGGCGGCCGATGCCAGCGACCGGACCTGGCCCAATCCCGGACCGATGCCCTTCTGCCTGAAGTTATGACAGGCCGAGCAGTTGTTCTGAAAAAGGACGCGTCCCTGGCTGACCAGTAACGTGTCGGTATCACCATTCCGTTTAGGAAGGCCGGAACGGGCTTCGGCGCGAAACGTAACCAGCAGGCCGCCGGTAAGCAACAGGGAGCAAACGAAAGCTTGCCGGAAGCGTCGGGAAAAGGATTTGGGCATGTTCGGTATCCCGGGAAACAGGATTTGGTCAGCGGGACTGTCCCTTAAAAGACATCGGGCTCGGGAAAATAATGCTTTTGGTCGGGGAACAACAAAAAAGGGGCTATCGCGTCACCATCCGATTATTTTTTGCCGGGGAATAGGGGTTACCAGGAATTGCTGTGTCTTAGGGACAGATTCAGTCGAATTAAGCAGTAAACAACAACGAACGTATGAATGGAAAGTCGTATGCCCTGGTCACGGGAGCCAGCCAGGGCCTTGGGAAAGCGTTTGCCATCGAATTGGCGCAAAAAGGCATTCACCTGATCCTGGTCAGCCTCCCGGGCCAGGGCCTGGTCACCCTCTGCCAGGAATTGGCGGCCGAATACGGCGTCGATTGCCGGGCCTACGAAACCGACCTGACGGAGCTGGAAAATGTGAAGCAACTCACCGATTGGGTCAACCAGCATTTTAACCTGTTCGTGCTGGTCAACAATGCCGGTATCGGCGGAACCAAGCGGATGCTGGACGCAGACGTGCAATACATCAACCGCATCGTCCAGCTGAATGTCGTGGCCACTTCGGTCCTGACCCACCAGCTACTACCCAATCTGGTGCGGCAGCCACAGGCGTACATCCTGAACGTGTCGAGCATGGCCGCCTTCTCGCCCATTGGCTTCAAAACGGTCTACCCGGCTTCCAAAGCCTTCATCCATTCCTTTTCGCGGGGTTTATACCAGGAACTGAAAGGTACGAATGTGTTTGTGAGCGTGGTCAATCCGGGTGCCATGCGTACCAATGCCGAAACGTCCGGGCGCATCGCGCGGCAGGGGCTGCTGGGCCGGCTGACACTGCTGGAACCCCAGAAGGTGGCCAAGTTCTGCGTGGACCGGCTGTTCAAACGCGATACGGTCATTGTCGTCAATCCCGTTAGCTGGCTCCTGGTGCACCTCTTACCCATTTGGATTAAATTGCCCCTTTTAACCCGAACGATCCAGCGCGAGCTGGTGCTGGAAACCGCATGAAACAGGTACTGATCACCGGAACCAACGGGCTGCTGGGCATGAATTTAGTCCACGAACTGCTGACGCAGGGCTATGCCGTCAAAGGACTGGTTCGCAACCCGGATCAGTACCGCGGCCTGCGGCATCCCCGGCTGCAGCTGGTCAGGGGCAGTCTGGAAGACGATCTCAGCCCCCTTTTGGCCGACTGCCAGGCGGTGATTCACGTCGCGGCCGAGACGCGCCAGGATCTGACCGACTACGCGGCCTACGCCAGGACCAACGTACAGGGTACGCTCCGCCTGCTGGAAGCGGCGATCGCCTGCCGCCTCGAAAAGTTTGTCTTCGTCAGCACAGCCAATACGATGGGATACGCGGAGCCGGGAGGCGGGGGCGAGGAAACCAGCCCCATGAAGGAACCTTACCTGCAGTCCTTCTACGCACGCAGCAAGCGGGAAGCTGAGGAAAAGCTGCTGACGTTCACCGACCGCATTTCCCTGGTGATTGCCAACCCAACCTTTATGCTGGGCGCCTTTGATTCGCGGCCCAGCTCGGGAAAACTGATCCTGATGGTGCTGGGGAAACGCCTGATCGTCTATCCACCGGGCGGCAAAAACCTCGTGCATGTGGGGGATGTCGCCCAGGGACTGATCCGGTGCCTTGAGCGGGGCCGCAACGGCGAGCGCTACCTGCTGGCCGGCGAAAACTGGTCCTACCGGGCTTTTTTTAGCCGCCTGGGCCAGCTGACAGGCCAGAATTCCTGGCTGGTGCCGATTCCGGCCTTCGGTCTTCGGGCGCTGGGCTGGCTGGGGGACCTACTGCGAAAGCTGGGCGTCCGGACGGAACTCAGCCGGGTCAATATGCGCATCCTGGGGGTTTTCAATTACTACCAGCACCGAAAGTCCGTCCAGGAACTGGGCCTGACTTACCGGCCGGTGGACGAGGCCATCACCGAAGCCATCGCGTATTTCTCCAACCAATCCATCCCCGAGCGGTATAAGCCCCTCTACGAGGCGACGGCGGCACCGCTCCACCACACTTAATTGCTAAAGACATGTTTTTCAACCCTGATAAACCGCAGAAACAGCGGTTACCGGCTCTCTTTTTGCCTAATTGGGCGCAAATCCTGGTGATTTCGATTGGACTGTTGCTAGGTCCGCTTCGTTCCGCCGGTGCCCAGTCCTCGACCGGCTGGAAGCTGGAAAAGGAAAAAGATGGGATTCAGGTATATACCCGCCTGAGTCCGGACAGCCCTCTGAAGGAGGTCCGCGTCCGCTGCGAAATCGACGGAACGCTGAACCAGCTGCTGGCCTTTCTGTCGGATGTGGACCAGTTCCCGACGGTATTGTACCGTACGAAAGCCGCCCACCTGGTCAGGCGGGTCAGCGATCGGGAATGGTTTTACTATACCGAGACGGAGCTGCCCTGGCCGGCCCGCAACCGGGATCTGGTGATTCACATGGTCTGTAAGCCGGACCCCGCCCAGAAGCGCCTGCTCATTTACGGAAATCAGGCCCCGGGCATGGTTGCTGAAAAGCCCGACATCGTCCGTATTCCGCTCTGGCGGGCGGTATGGTCGGTGCAGCAAAAGGACGAAAACCGGCTGGTAATCGATTATACGTTTGCCGTCAATCCGGGTGGAGGCCTACCCACCTGCGTCGTCAACCTGACCGCCGCCAACGGGCCGATCACCTCTTTTTCCCGCATGGAAGCGCTGCTGAAACACCCCCGCTACCAGGGGAAAACCTACGCTTTCCTGGGATTTTAAACGCCTGGGTTAAACCAGAATAGGGGCAGAGCTCGTTATTACTGAAAGGATCATAACCGCATATGCAGCTTAAGCCCGGCTTCTGGTCGATTCGGAAGGGAACGATAACCGCCCTCGCAGGCCTCCTGGTCCTGCTCAGCCCAGTGGTCCGGGCGCAGGGAAAAGCAGCCGAATCGGGTAACTGGCGGTTGGAAAAGGACAAGGACGGAATTCAGGTCTATACCCGGTTTACCGAGCAGAGCCGGTTGAAGGAAGTCAAAGTCCATTGCGAGGCGGAAGGGACGCTGGACCAGGTGGTCGCCTACCTGACGGATATCGACAACCACCCCAAATTTGTCTACCGGGTGAAGACCGCCTACCTGATCAAACGCGTCAGTGCGCGGGAGCTGATTTACTATACCGAAACGGAAATGCCCTGGCCGGTCAAAAACCGGGATGTGGTCATGCACTTGGTGCTGGAACCGGACGCGGACGGACAGCGGCTGGTCGTACTTGCCGACAATGCTCCGGGAATGGTCCCCGTGCATCCGGATAAGGTACGGATTCCCTACTGGCATTCGCGCTGGGACGTCCGGAAAACGGGTGATAAACGGCTTTCGATGGACTACACCTTCAAAGTCGATCCCGGCGGCACGCTGCCAGCCTGGCTGGTCAACCTGACGGCAACCATGGGCCCGTTCACCTCCTTCTCGGTTATGAAACAGCACCTGAAAACGATCCGGCCGCCGGAGCGGGACGATCGATTGAGCAACAAAGAGATGAAGTAAGGATAGTACCAAAAAGGCAGCGTGACCAGATAAGCTATCGCCTTAGCTACCTGGTCACGCTGCCTTTTTGGTACCAACTCACGTATAAAAATCACGCCGCCTCTTTCACCACCTGGCTCAGCAATTTCTTTCGCACCTTTTCGGCCGCCTGAATGTCCTTCAGACTGACCTTGGCCCGCTCGCGCAGGGCAAGGCTGGTGATCAGGTGTTCAGCACCAATGCGGATCAGAAAGCTCAGCGTTTCGGCTTCGGCCGGAGAGACTTCCAGGATAATCGGGTGCTTCTTCATGTCCAGTTGTTTACTGACTTATTAGTCAACTGGATAACAAGATTTACCGTAGGTTCGTTCGGGTATTTCTGATCAGAAACGAGGCATTATATGCCGCGTTTTTCTCACTTTTTCCGCCGTTCTACCCAGAAAGCCAGCCCGATAAAGGCCACCAGCAGGACCGAGGCAATGCCGTCGATCAGCTTACCGGTAGAGACCGAAACCGGATCGAACCGGAAGACAATCGTGTGCTTTCCGGCCGGTACGCGCAGGGCCCGCAGGACGTAATTCGCCCGCAGATGCGGCACTTCCTGGCCGTCGATGGTGACCTTCCATTCGTTGCGAACATTGTAATAGATCTCCGAGAATACGGCCAGCTGCTCGCTCCGGGTGTTGCTTTCGTAGGTCAGTTCATTGGGCTTGTAGGAGGTCAGCCGGATGGTGCTGGCCGCCGAGTCCGGCTGGATGGTCAGCCCCTGCAACTGCTCAGCGAAGGCCTGGTTCACCACCGCCGTCTGCCGCGGATTCAGGTTGTCGAGGGCCTTCATTTCGGCATTGGCGTCCGGAACGAGCCGGTATTCCCGCACAAACCAGGCGTTCCCGTACGCATTCGGATTCCGTTGGGCAAGGGGCGCACCCGGCTGCCCTTCCGTGCCCTGACCCTGGCCGATGAGGTAGCGGGCGTTGAGCATGTCCAGCACCTGCTGGTTGTTTTTGCCGGCCACCTGATATTCAATTAGTTCCTGGTACCGCCGCATTTTGGCCGCGTGATAACCGCCGGCAGAATGGTGAAAATAAGAGGCCCGGGCGTCGCTCATGAAGTTGGTCGTCAGGTCCACTACCCGGAAATGCGGGTCTTTATCGGCCAGAATCTGCTCATCGGCCGCCGTGGGCGAAAGCGTCTGCTCGATGGCTGATTTGCTAACGAAATCCTCGTTGTTCAGGTAGCGCTTATTGACCGAAAAGAGGTCGAACAGCACCAGGGCGAACAGGGCCGGGTAGGCCACCGCGGCCTTCAGCTTGCTGCGTCCGGCCAGCCAGAGAACGCCGCCCGCCAGCAGAATCAGGATGGCCGAGCGGAAAGCGTCGGCCCGGAACATGCCAATGCGATCGTCGGTAATGGCGGCCATGACCTGTTCGGCCAGCCCCCGGTTCTGGAAGGCCTGTTCGAGGTTGCCCAGGAAAGCCGCGTCGTTTTGCCCGCGGAAGTCGGTAAACAGGGTCGGAATCAGGGCCATCAGCAGCGCCAGACCGGCCGTTACGCCCAGGGCGATCAGCAGGGGCCGCTCGTCCGCCGGTGCGGCTGCTTTACCGGCAGGATTCGCCCGGTCCTCCAGGTACTGTTCGATCGCCAGCACACCCATCAGAATGGCGGGGATCTGGGCCAGGGAAATGACCATGGTCATCGCCCGGAATTTGTTGAAGCCCGGCAGGTAGTCGAAAAAGAGGTAGTTCAGCCCCGCGAAATTCTTGCCCCAGGCCCAGATGATGTACAGCAGGAAGGTCGCCAGCGCCCACCAGCGAACCGGGCTGCGGACGGTCAGCAGGCCCAGAACGAACAGGAACATGACGATGGCCCCGGCATAGGCCGGACCGCCGGTACTGTAAATATCGCCGTGGTAAAGCGGGAGCTGCTGGATAAACTGCTGGGCCATGCCGCCTTCCACGCCGATCCCAACCAGTTTTTTGTAGGTCTCCGAGTCCGTAGACAAGGGGCCGACGGAGGGTCCGCCGCTGAAGTTCGGCACCAGCAGGGTCAGGATTTCCGAGACGCCGTAGCTGTACTGAAAAGCGTATTCCTTGTCCAGACCGCTCGTCGGCTGCTGGGCCTGGCTGGCGGCTGCCGGGTTGGCATTGGGGGCCGGAAGGGTCAGTTCGGATTTACCGCGGGTGGTGACCGTGGAATAGTCGGCAGCGTTCCAGAGGCGGGTGGTGTGGGTCCCTACGGCAATGAGGGCCGCAGCCAGCAGCGAGCCACCGGCCAGGAGCAGGTGCCGGACGTTCCCCTGCCGGATGTAGCCGATGCTCTCGGCCAGGATATAAAACAGGAGCCCGAAAGCCAGGTAGTACGTAATCTGAATGTGGTTGGCGTAGAGCTCCAGGCCGAGGAAAAGAGCCGTCAGGGCCGCCCCGGCCCAGTAGCGACCGCGCAGGGCCAGGATGACGCCGGCCAGCACGCCCGGCGCGTAGGCAATGGCGAGAACCTTGGATACGTGCCCGGCTTCCAGGCTGATGAGGTGGTAGGACGCCAAGCCATAGCCCACTGCGCCTAGCGCCGCCAGCCAGCCGCGAATACCCAGGGCCAGCATCAGCACGTAGCCCCCCAGCATCAGCAGCCAGATGTAATTGGCAGGATCGGGCAGGAGCAGGTTTACGTACTGGCCGATCTTGGTAGTCAAGCTGGTCGGGTAATCGGCGGTGATCAGGTAGGCGGGCATGCCGCCGAACATGCTGTTGGTCCACCAGGAGCGTTCCCCGCTGGTTTTCAGGTACTCGTTGATTTCCCGGGCGGCGGCTACGGACTGGATGATGTCGTGCTGGTTGAGGCGTTTACCGCTGAGGACGGGCGAGGCGTACATCACGGCCAGCACCCCAAAGCCAATCACGGCGATCAGGTGCGGCAGAAAGCGTTTCAATTGCATAAAACTCGTATATCGGTCGGGCCGAAGGGGGTGGTTTCGGTTATAACGAGTAAAGAAACACTTTTTTTGCCAATCCCAGCTTACTTTTTACCACCTTTCAGATCCGCCAGCGTGCCCACAATCCGCGTCTGAAAAAGGCTGTTTTCGAAGCTTTTGTTGTCTTTGGCATCGTCGATGCGGCAGCTGAACCGGATCTCGTAGGGGGTGTCGTTCTTCTCGAACAGGGTTTTCCAGAGCAGGTTGTCAATCTTATTCGGCCGGAGCGTCACCGGAAAAACGACCGGCGTTTCGGCATTTTTGGCGATGCGGATCGTTTCCGGCTGCCTGCCTTCCGCCAGTATGTCCCCGTCTACGCTGACAGTATAGCGCGTGTCCCGAAACCGGTACGGAAACCCGTTTTTGTTGACGACCGTCACCCGCATGGCCAGATCGGTGCGTTTGAGGCCCAGCTTGCCCAGGTCGATTTCTTCGAGCTTGATTTTGGGAATGTAGTAGGCCGGCAGCACCTTGCTGGTGTCGATGGTGAAGGTCCGCTCGCCCATGATCGGCAGGTCGAGATCAAAGGTGGTGCGAATGCGGTACCGAACGCTGTCGATCGACTTGTCTTCCAGTGTTTTGAGGACTTTCGCCAGTTTTTTCAGGTACACCTGGACGGGCAACTGGATGAGCGTGCAATCGCGGGCTTCGACCTGCAGGCCTTTGGGATAAGTATCTTCGGCGACCAGGGCCGAGTCGATGTAGATCTTGTAATCCAGTTTCCGGGCTTTGAAGGTCACCGGGAGCGGATTATCGATCACCAGGCTGAGGTTCATGTCGGCCCGCTCGTCGGTAATGTTGGTAATGGAGTAGGCCGCGAGCTCAAGCCGGGGTTTCAGCGCTGTTCCATAAGGCTCTTTTCCGGCCTGGCCCAGCTGGTTCCGGTACCAGACATAAGCGCCCCCAAACCCGACCAGCAATAACAGCAGCGCAATCCAGACTCCTCGTTTCATCCGGGTATGTGTACATTTTACTTCCTTGTAACCACCTCCCCCCGGAATGGTTTACAACCGGTTAGCGAATAAAAAAGAAGGGCGGAACCGGTTCCGCCCTATTTCATTTTTACAATCGTGACGCCGGCCCCGCCCCGGTCGGCATGTTCATCCTGCATGGAGGAGACCTGGGGAAAGGACCGTAGCTGCTGCCGCACCAGGTTTCGCAGAATACCGTCGCCTTTTCCGTGCACGATGCGGAGTTCGGGATATCCGAGCATGATGGCGTTATTCATGAAGTTATCCACTTCCACCATCGCCTCTTCGCCCCGTTTGCCGCGAAGGTCCAGGTTGAAGCTGAAAGCCATCATCTTCTCGTTCAGGTCGATGCCCGACAGTTTCGGCCGGGCCGACTCCCCGGTAGCATCCCGGTAGGCCTTCCGGCTGACTTTCTCCAGCCGGTTAAGTTTAACGTTCGATTTTAGGTCGCCAATCCGGATCTCGGCATCTTTCCCTTTCAGGGCCAGGACTTCGCCGATGGCCGTCTGCCCGGCGATCCGGACGTAGCTACCAACCGTAATGGCCCCATCTTCGGGCAGGTACTCGTCTTCCTCCTGCGGCCGGGGTTCGTTAACGAGTACCTCCGTTTTCAGGGTCTGCTTTTCAAACTGCTCGAGTTGCTGACGTACCTGCTTCGTCTGTTCGCGTTCGGCCTTGCTTTCCTTGATTTCCCGGATGGTATTTTCGATCCGTTGGTTGGCCTCGGTCACGAGCATTTTGGCCTTTTGCTTGGCCTCGTTGAGGATCTTTTTCTGGTCGTTTTCCAGCCGCGTTTTCAGGGCGTTGGTTTCGGCCAGTTGCTGGGCCAGCTTGCGTTGGTTGATGCTTACTTCCAGGTTCTTCTCGCTGAAAACCCGTTTTTCGATATCCAGCTCCTTGAGCAGTTTCTCGAAATTCACCTGCTGCGTACCCAGCTTTTCCTTGGCCCGGTCGATCACGGCTTTGGCCAAACCGATCTTGGAGGCGATCTCGAAGGCAAACGAGCTGCCCGGCCGGCCGATCTCCAGCTGGTAGAGCGGCTCCAGGTGCTCGCCGTCGAAGCGCATGGCCCCGTTGACCAGCCCCGGCGTTTTGTCGGCGAACATTTTCAGGTTCGTGTAGTGCGTATTGATCACGCCATAGGCCCCCGACTGGTTCAGCTGCTCCAGGATGGCTTCCGCAATGGCGCCCCCAAGACTCGGCTCCGTACCCGTCCCGAATTCGTCGATCAGAAACAGCGTTTTCCGGTTCGATAAGGTCAGAAACGCCTTCATGCTCGTCAGGTGCGAGCTGTAGGTACTCAGGTCGTTTTCGAGCGACTGCTCGTCGCCGATATCGATGAATAAATTCTGAAATATCCCGGTCGTTGATCCCTCGTACACCGGAATGAGCAGCCCACACTGGACCATGTACTGCAGGAGGCCGATGGTCTTCAGGGCGACCGACTTACCGCCGGCATTGGGCCCGGAAATAATCAGAATCCGCTGGTTGGCGTCCAGCCGGATGGAAAGCGGCACCACCGATTTGCCCTGTTTTTCGAACGACAGGAACAGCAGCGGATGGCGGGCACCCTGCCAGTCGAGGAGCGGTTGGTTGACCAGCTTCGGCATATCGGCGTTCAACTGACTGGCCAGTTTTGCCTTGGCCCGGATGAAGTCGACCAGGCCCAGGAAGGTCTTGGCTTTCTGCAGATCCGGCAGGTAGGGGCGGAGGGTGGCCGTCAGTTCCCGCAGGATGCGGTGCACTTCCCGGCGTTCCTCGTACTCCAGTTCGCGGATTTCGTTATTGGCGTCGAAGACCTCGGCGGGCTCGATGAAGACCGTCTGGCCCGTGGCCGATTCGTCGTGGATAAAGCCCTTTACCTTTCGCTTGTGTTCGGCGGCAACGGGGATTACCAGCCGGCCGTTGCGGATCGTCAGGGAAACTTCGTCCGGTACCCAGCCCTGCTGGCGGGCGTTACGCAGGATACCGTCGAGCTTCTTCCGCAGGCCGGCCTGTTCGGTGATGATCCGGCGGCGGATCTCCGCCAGCTGGGGAGAAGCCGAATCCCGGACGTGCCCCCGGTCGTCGATCACCCGCTCCAGGGCGTCGAGCAGTTTTTTGTCCAGGACCACCACCGCCGCCTGCTCCCGCAGGTAGGGATAAGCCTGTTCTTCCTGGTCAGCCAGGAACAGCAGAATCATCTGGATCGTCCGGAGCGTCAGTTTCAGCTCGAAAAACTCTTCTTCCGTCAGCATCATGCCCTCAATCCGGGCTTTCTGAAGCTGGGGGCGGATGTCGAGGTAGTTGGAGGAGGGAAATTCCGGCTCGTACTGGACGATGGTGCGGAATTCAGCCACCTGCCGGAGCATTTTATCGATCAGCTCAAAATTGTCCGAAAAGCGTATTTTATCGACGTACGACTGACCGAGCGGGCTCAGGCAGGCCTCCCGCAGTCGTTCGCGGATTTTATCAAAACCTAATTTTTGTTCGAATGAATCGGGATAAAGCATGGGGTATCCTCCAGGGTAAACAGAAAAAAGGCGGTCCTTAGCCGCCAGAAAAGTAACAGTTTCGGAAGGGCATGGGTTCGGCCCGCAAAAGTCGGAAATTTTTGGCAATCCGGGGCTTTCGCCGGTACGGGTTGCGCCGAAAAGGGCGGCGTTGTTACTTGCCGACCGAAGCCTGACACGCCATGATCAAACTCGTCGAATGCCCCCGGGACGCCATGCAGGGAATTCCGGATTTTATTCCCACCGAAACCAAAATCCGCTACCTGAACGCGCTCCTGCGCGTGGGCTTCGATACCCTCGATTTCGGCAGCTTTGTCTCGCCCAAAGCCGTTCCGCAGTTGCGGGACACGCCGGAAGTCCTGGCGGGCCTGGACCTCCAACAGACAAGGACCAAACTTCTGGCCATCGTCGCCAACCGCCGCGGGGCAGAGGAGGCAGTACGCTTTGACGCCATCCGGTATTTGGGATTTCCGCTTTCGGTTTCCGAAACCTTCCAGCAGCGCAATACCAACAAAAGCATCGCCGAGGCCTTCGAGGAGGTCAGGGCCATTAAGACGTTATGCAAAGCGGCAGGCAAGGAACTGGTCGTCTACCTCTCGATGGGCTTCGGCAATCCCTACGGAGACCCCTACAGCCCGGAAACGGTAGCCGCATATGCCGGTCGGCTGATCGAACTGGGCATCACCATCCTGGCTCCTTCGGATACGGTAGGCACCTCGACGCCTGATCAGATCGAAGCCTTATTCCGGCATTTGCTGGAAACTTTCCCTGGCATTGAGTTTGGGGCGCATCTGCACGCCCGGCCTGGCGAGACGGCAGAAAAAGTGCGGGCGGCCCGGCGGGCGGGGATTGTGCGATTCGACGGGGCCCTGCGCGGGTACGGGGGTTGCCCCATGGCCGCCGACGAACTGACGGGCAACCTGCCCACCGAAGAAATCATCCAGCTTCTGGACGAGGAAAACGCGGCCCCTCCGCTAAACCGCGCGGCCCTGGCTGAAGCACTCGCCCTGTCAGGCGAGGTATTCCGGCGGGTTTAGACAAGGGACAAAAGCGTCAAAGAAGCATCTTTCCTCTGCCTCTCCCGTCAAGAGTCAAACGTCAAACGTCAAAATTTCACAAAATCAACCGCTGCACCTCCTCCTTCAGCATCCGCAGCGCCGGTTCGGTAGGCTGGTGGTTCTGCTGGATAACGGCCTCCAGAATACGCCGGGAGAGCTCGATGGCCGGGGCGTCCGGGGCTACTTCGGCGGCCGACTGGTTGATCAGGGCCTGAACCTCGTTCATGGCGTTGGTTACCAGCGACCAGGCCTCCGGGCTGAGGTAGATCTGCTGCGCCAGATTATGGTTGTATTCTTCCCGAATCTCCGTCAGCAACACCTGCTGAAAATCCAGGGACGTCGGGACCATACCGCCCAGGCGCGGGAGTAACTGGTTGGGACTGATGCGTTCCAGAAAAAGGGTCAGTCGCTCGTAGGCCTGCAGGCGCAGGGGGAGGACGAGGGCATCCTGCTGGCTCCGTACCCGGCGGTCGAGGAGCAGCGTACCGATCAGATACAGGCCATAGAGGATGATTCCGGCCGGAATCACAAATTTCAGCAGTTCATTCAGGCTTGACATGGCGTTAGCAGCAAACTGGGGCAAATTTTGTAAATTCGGCGGGTAAACCGCAAATCGCTTATGCAATCGGACTTACTGGACCGGCCCGTTCAACTCACGAATGAAGCCCGGACGCAGGTACTGGACACACTTCACGCCAATAAAATTCCCGATACTTACGGTTTGCGCATCGGCATTCGCGGGGGCGGCTGCGGAGCGTCCTGGCTGCTGGGGTTCGATCAGCCCGGAGAAACCGACCAGCTTTACGAAATTGATGGCGTACGAGTCATCATTGACCGCCGGCACCTGCTGTACGTACTGGGGGTGGAAATCGGGTACGGCGCGACGGCCGAAGGGCAGGGTTTTACCATCCACAAACCTGCCCCGGACCTTGTATCCGAACCGTCAAATTAGGTAAATTTCATGCATTTCTGGCACGGTTTTAGGGTGTAGACAGCCAGATACATGCCCACCAAACGCCCGCGTCGTGAATCTCTTGAACAGGCATATTTTCCTTATTTTGTCGCTGCTGGCGATGATCGCCTCCGGATTGTTTTACGCGGTTCTGGAGCGGGGTGCCATCAGTGCCAGTGATGAACAATACCTGCGTACGGTTCAGGAGCGCGTGCGCCAGGAGCTGCTGAAAAGCCAGGAAGAACTGGCCCTGCTGCAGGAGCGCCTGGATACGGTCGACCGGCTTGATTTTACCACCTTCGGCACCGAAAATGCCTTTCCGTACTACGTCTTTCGGAACCGTAAACTGGTCTACTGGTCGGATCACCGGGTCATTCCGGATTATAGCAGCCTGCAGGGAGGGATCTACCCGCGGCTGGTTTCGCTTTCCCAGGGTAAATACCTCGTCAGCCGGCGGCGGCTGCAGAAGGGGAGCGATACGCTGGACGTCTTCTCGCTGGTGAATGTCTACCGGCGGTACCTTCACGAGAATAACTACCTGCGTTCGGGGTATAATCCGGCGCTGTTTACCCTGGATCCCGCCCAGATTACCCTTGAGCGCGGCAATAAGTACGAAAACATCTACGACAGTACCCCGCTTTTCCTCTTCGCGGTGAAGCCGCCCCGGCTGGCGGCCACCCAGCATTTCGCCCCGCCGGTCAATACGGTGGTCCTGGCCAGCCTCGCGCTGCTGTTTCTGGGCATTTACGTCGCTCGCCAGATGGTGATCTTCGGGCAGCGACGGCGGTACGGTCAAAGCATCGTCTTGCTGGTGGCCTACCTGCTCATCCTGCGGGCGGTGATGCTGTACTTCCGGGTGCCGTTTGTCTTCGTGGAAAACGTTGTCTTTCACCCCAAGTACTATACGTCTTCCCTGATTTCGCCTTCCCTGGGTGATCTGCTGCTCAACAGCATGTTCATTGCCCTGGTGTTGTTTTATACTTCCTACTGTTATTTCCGGACCCGCCTCTATTACAACCTCCTGCGGCAGCCGGTCTGGGCCCGGACGGTGATTTCCCTCTTGCTGGTCATACTGACCTTCGGCGTTTTCTACGCCTGCCTGTCGGCCCTGGTTAACATCTACGAGAATTCGCGGTTTACGCTCGATATCACGCTCAGCATTTCGTTCTCGACGCTGAAAATTGCCTGTCTGCTGGTCTTTGTCGCGGTTTCGGCCATCTATTACCTGGCCATTCAGATACTCGTTAATTTCTTCATTCGGCTGAATGTGGCAGCCCGTTGGGGTTTTGTCTGGCTGCTGCTGGGGAGTGGACTGGCAGTAGGCGGCCTTTGGGCGCTGGGGCGGAATCCGGGCTGGATCCTGGCGGGACACGGGGTTTACCTGCTGATTCTGTACGTAGCGCGGTTCCCCCGGACGTACTACACGTTTCAGTACAAAACCTCGATCTACCTGTTCCTGGGTGCGCTGATGAGCGCGTTTATGTCGACCTACGTCGTCTACAAGCAGGAAATCCGGAAAGACATCCTGCTGAAGCAGGAGTTTGGCCGCCGGCTGCTGGCCGAAAACGACGGCTATGGCGAGTTTCTGCTGAGCAAGGCCCAGGCCAGCATCAGCCAGGATACGGGCCTTCGCCAGATTCTGGTGCGGGATACGCTGTTTCTGCAGGACCGGATCAGGCAGCGGATCCAGGACAACCTGCTGGATCGCTACTTCGATAAATACGAACTGGAGGTGCTGACCTTCGACGCAGCGGGGTTGCCGGTCGACAGCCGGGTGTCGGCTTCGGCCTACGATTATTACACCAGCATGTACCAGCAGGAGCGTTTCCGGACCCAGTACCCGAATCTGTACTTTCTGACCGGCCCGGACCAGCCCTACAAGCAGTACATCAGTTTCGTCGAGCTGCGCTCCGGGGCTAGCCGGATGGGTTTTCTGGTGCTCCGGCTCCGGCTGCGGGACCCGAAAGAATCCCAGCAGCAGGATGAACGCCCCTTCATCCAGGCACCCGATACCCCCGTTTACAGCTATGTCGTCTACGATTCCCGGAAACGGATTCAGTCCACGGGCGGCGTTTACAACTACGAACGCCGGCTTCCCCTCCGGTTGCTGGCGGATCCGGCGCTGTACAGCGAAGGGGTTTCGGTCAATGGCCACAAACACGTGGGACAGCACGGCGACAACGGGCGCATCATCGTGGTGTCCTCGGGCGATTATCCGGTTAACAAACTGCTGGCGAATTTTTCCTTCCTGTATCTGGTCCTGATTCTGCACGTCCTGCTGATCCTGGGCGCCTACGCCATCCGCTACCGGCTGCAGCGCAACCGGCTGAATTATGCCGCCAAAACGCAGCTGCTGCTGAATGCGGCCTTCTTCGCCCCCCTGCTGCTGATCGTGATCATTACGCTGAGCGTGATCCGGTCCAATTACGACAGTAACCAGCAGACGAGCTACCTCAACGTGGCCAATAACCTGGGCACGAACTTCAAGCCGGTCCTGGAAAACTACCTCGGGGAACGGGCCAGCAAGGCGTTCCTGGAGCAGGAATTACGCAAAATCGCCGGTGGGGCCGACCTGAACCTGGATCTGTACGATGCGGGCGGCTACCTGCTCACCACGACCCAGCCGCTGCTGTTTGAAGGCGGGCATCTGTCCAAGTACATCAATCCCAAAGCCTACCAGCACCTGATCGAGGACAAGGAGTACCGGGTGCTGCTGACCGAACAGCTGGGCACCAAAAAGTACCGCTCGACCTACGTAGCCATGAAGTCGCTGCAGGGTGAACTGATCGGGATCCTCAACGTGCCGCACTTTGACTCTCAGGCTGAGCTGAACCGTCAGTTTATCGACGTGATCTCGACCATCATCAGCGTCTTTACCGGTCTGCTGCTGCTTTTCCTGGCCGTGTCGTTCTGGGCTTCGACCTTCCTGACCAAACCGCTGGGCATCATTACGCAGCGCCTGCGGAAGACCAACCTGGACAAGTTAAACGAGCCGCTCCAGTGGCGATCGGACGATGATGAAATTGGCCTGCTGATCAGCGCCTATAACCGGATGCTGCTCAAGCTGGAAGAAAGCAAGCGGGCCCTGTCGCAGAGCGAAAAGCAGTCGGCCTGGCGGGAAATGGCCAAGCAGGTGGCGCACGAGATCAAAAACCCGCTGACGCCCATGAAGCTGACGCTGCAGCACCTGCAGCGGACGCTGCCGGCCGATAATCCGAATTCCCGGCGGGTCATCCAGCGGACGCTGAACTCGCTGCTCGACCAGATCGATAACCTCAGCGATATTGCGACTTCCTTCTCAGATTTCGCCAAGATGCCGCTGCCCAAAAACGAGCTGTTCGAGATTACGACGGTTATCAACAAGGCCGCCGATCTGTACGCTGACGACGAAAAAATCACCCTTGAGCGTGACATTGCCGCTTATCCGGTCATGGTCATGGGCGATCGCCAGTTAATCGGCCGGATCCTGACCAACCTGATTATCAACGGCATTCAATCCGTACCGGAAGGCCGCAAACCCCTGGTTGAGCTGAAGCTCTGGCTGAGCGAGGGCAATGTCAATATCGTCGTGAGCGATAACGGTCACGGCATTCCGGAGCCGATCCGCAACAAGGTCTTCCTGCCCAACTTCAGCACGAAGGAAGGTGGCTCGGGGCTGGGGCTGGCCATTGCCAAGCGCGGGATCGAGCACGCGGGCGGCAGCATCTGGTTCGAAACCGAAGACAGCGTCGGAACCACCTTCTTCATCAGCCTGCCTCAGGCGGAACTCGTGCCCGTTGAAAAGCCCAAAACCCGGACGAGCCGGGTGTCCTAACACAAAAAAAGCTCCGGTAAAGGATTACCGGAGCCCGCAACGGAACGGATTTACTCAACGCACTTCCTCTTCCAGGGTAACGTGTTTCCAGTTCTCACCGGAACGAATCCGGTTGAGCTGGGTGTGCGTGATGCCAAACTGCTTGGCGATCATCTTCAACCGGTTTTTGTCGTTCTTCAGGAGCTTTTTGATCATCCGGACCTTGGATTCCGTCAGCTTGTAATTACGCGTACGGCGGGGCATTTCCCGATTCTTCAGGGCCGGATTGTGCCGGTTGTGCTCAATCATTTCCTCTTTCGTCACCCACTTGAGGTTATGAAAGTAGTTGTTCTTCTTGTCGTGATCCAGGTGAATGACGTAGCTCTTATCGGCTGAAGGGCGCAGGACAAAGAACTCCGCCACCAGTTTGTGGACGTACCGGTTGATCGTCTTCCCCTTTGTGCGGATGTTGAGCGACCGATAGCCCTGAATGACGGATCCTTTGATCAGCGTGCCGTTCTGGGGATCCGACTGGTAGCTTTTCAGGCGACCGTAATTGGAAACATCGTAACGGGGCGGGTTTTCAACGCCTTCAAACGAAATAGTAACCCACTTCTCGTTCCAGTAGCTGATGTTACGTTTGTCGACCATGGTGTAGTAGTTTACAAGGTACGGGTGTTGATGATTAGGTTCGTTTTGTTTAACAAATATATAACAGCGCTTAAACTAAAATGTTGGATGAGGCCCAATTAAATTTTTTGATAATCAGCCGGTTGAAGATAAATCACTAAGTAGAAATCCTGAAAAAGTTCAATGCGGGTTGCGTATATGGGCCGGACAGGCGTATATAGCCGCAGAAATTGTCCAAAAGCTGTTGATGTAAACTTAAACAAAATTAGTTACAAAATTTTTTTAGGAACCCGGAAGGAGGGTGGCGAGTTATGATGCCAGGACAAGATAGGATTCGCTATGAAGGGAAAAACGCTGGTAATCGGGGCGTCAGAAAACCCCGACCGATACGCGAACCGGGCGGCGCTAAGCCTGCTCCGGCACGGTCATGAAGTAGCTTTGCTGGGATTACGAACCGGCAGCATTCAGGGGCGCCCAATCCAGACGGGGGCACCGGAGCTGGCCGATGTCGACACCGTAACTTTATACGTCTCGGCCAAAAACCAGCCGGGCTATTACGATTACATTAAGGAATTAAAGCCCCGGCGCGTCATTTTCAATCCGGGTACCGAAAACCCGGCTTTCGAACGGGAGCTGCAGCAGGCGGGGATTGAGCCGGTAGAGGGGTGTACGTTGGTGATGTTGTCGGTGGGAACGTATTGATAAGGATTGAAGGATCGAAGGATTGAGGGATTGAAGGATAGTCTATAGCCATTCTTGTCTGTACTGGCGAAGCTCCCTTCAATCCATCAATCCTTCAATCCATCACCACCTGATCAGGGCCGAAGCCCAGGTAAACCCGCTACCAAACGCCGCCAGGCAGACGAGGTCACCGGGTTTGACGCGGCCCTGTTCCCAGGCTTCGGTCAGGGCGATGGGGATGGAGGCAGCGGTGGTGTTGCCGTACTGCTGAATGTTGTTGTAGACTTTCTCCTCGGGCAGGTTCATCTGCTGGCGGACGTACTCGGAGATGCGGATGTTCGCCTGGTGCGGTACGAGCAGGGAAATGTCTTCCGGCCCGTAGCCGTTGGCCTGCAGGGCTTCCTGAATCACTTCGCTGAACCGGACAACCGCGTGTTTGAAGACGGCATTGCCGTTCATGACCACGTCGAAGCCGCCCTCGTCGACCATTTCCTTCGTAGCCGCGCGGCCCGGCCGGCTGCTGCCCGGGTCGCGGACGTAAAGATCTTCGGCAAAACGCCCGTCGGCGTGCAGGTGAGTGGAGAGAATGCGGTGCTCCGGGTCTTCGGTTGCCTGGAGGATGGCGGCGCCCGCTCCGTCGCCGAAAATGACCGCCACGCCCCGGCCTTCGGTGCTTTTGTTGATCCAGCTTGACTGAATTTCCGCCCCAATCACCAGGATGGTTTTGTACATGCCCGACCGGATAAACTGATCGCCAATGGACAGAGCGTAGACAAAGCCGGAGCACTGGTCACGGATGTCGATGACGCCGATTCCTTCCATGCCCAGTTCCCGCTGCATCAGGAAGCCCGAGCCGGGGAAGAAGTAGTCGGGCGTGATGGTGGCGTAGACAATCAGGTCGACATCCCCGGGACCGATACCAGCCCGCTGAAAGGCCATGCGGGCGGCCTCGGCGGCCATGCTGGCGTTGGTTTCTTTGCCGTAGGTAAAATACCGCCGCTGCCGAATGCCGGTCCGTTCCTGAATCCACGCGTCGGAGGTATCCATGAACTGGGTCAGGTCGTCATTCGTAACGATTTGCTCGGGAACGTAAAAGCCGAGCCCGGTGATGGTCGAATAGGCCATAGGGTAAGGTACTGCGAAAAATCAGCGGATGGTTCAGGCTGGCTGCAGCGTGAACGAATATTCTTCCATGATCAGGTTGGCCAGTAGCTGGCGGCAGGCCGTGTCGATGGTCTGCCGGGCGGCATCCTCCGTTTCGGCATCAACCTCCAGGCGAATGTGCTTCCCGATGCGAACATCCCCCACATTGTCGATGTGCAGGTTGTGCAAACCCAGTTTAACGGCTTTGCCCTGGGGATCCAGAATTTCCTTCTGGGGCATGATCTCGATTTCGGCAATGAATTTCATGGGAGTTGGGATGGGGAAAAGAAGCAGGATGCCGAAGAACCTACCTGACAAAGTACGGAGCGCTCCGCTTTGCCACTGGTTAGGCGGCTACCTGACAACCTTTTCACCTCGACTAAACAGTGAAAGTACGATATAGAGTAAAATGATCACCGGCACGGCGGCGAAGCGCAAAAATAGCAAGAGCCCGGCGGAAAGGATAAGAAAAATGTACTTTATCCGGTTTTCCCGCCAGCCGAAGGTCGAAAACTTCAGCGCAAAGAGCGGCAGTTCGCTCACCAGGAGAAAGGAAAAACCAATCAGAACGCCCATCGTGGGGTTGTTCTGCCAGAGCGGATTGAAGTATGGCTGATACTGTTCGATGAGCGGAAAGGAAGCGATCAGCAGCGCATTGGCGGGCGTGGGTACGCCGATAAACCGGTCGGTTTGCCGAGTATCCACGTTGAACTTCGCCAGCCTGAGCGCCGACAATACCGCAATCAGAAAGGCCAGGTAGGAAACGTTTCCCACCTGCAGGATGACGCGGCAGTACTGAAACACCAGAATCGCCGGCAGCAGCCCAAAGGTCACGCAGTCGGCCAGGGAATCCAGCTCCTTCCCAATGGCCGAGGAGACGCCGAGCAGGCGGGCAACAAAACCGTCGAGAAAGTCCAGGACCGCCGCCAGCAGAATGAGCCAGGCAGCCGTGTCGAGGTACCCCTGCATGGCCTGAACGGTACCAATGCACCCGCAGAGCAGATTCCCGCAGGTCATGGCGTTGGGAAGGTGGCGAAGAAGACGAATCATAGAGTAGGGTTAGACGCCTTTAACGAACGGATTGGTCGCTTTTTCCAGACCGATCGTCGTGGGTTCCATATGGCCGGGGTAGACGGCGTAATCGTCGGGTAAGGTATAAAACTCGGTTCGGATGCTGTGCGCCAGCGTATCAAAGTCGGAGAACGGGAAGTCGGTGCGGCCGATACTCCGCCGGAACAGGACGTCGCCGCCGATGATGAACCGGTCGGCGTGGTTGACAAAGGCGACGTGACCGGGGGCGTGGCCCGGCACAAACCGCACCTCCAGCTCAGATTGCCCAAACCGGATCAGCTGACCGGCTTCCATAAACTGGTCTACTTCCGCCTCCTCGTACAGGGGAAAACCGTAATTCCCCGCGTAGGTCTTTACCGCCCGCAGGAGCGGCAGGTCTTTGGGGTGCAGAAAAAGCTCGATGCCGTACTTCCGTTTCACGAAGGCGTTGCCCAGCACGTGGTCAATATGGGCGTGGGTATTCAGGAGCTTGACCGGTTTGAGGCCGTTCTGGCTGATAAACCCGGTCAGTTCGTCTTTTTCGGCCTGGGTATAACAGCCCGGGTCGATGATGACGGCCTCGGCGGAGTCGTCGTAGAGGACGTAGGTGTTTTCCTGGAACGGAGAAAAAACAAAAGTGTGCAAACGAACCATAACGCAAACATAGCAAAAGTATACGGTCCGCCGGTGCGGCGACCTTACAGGAGCAGAAAGACCGTCGGTTTTTTGTGAAGATCCGGTAGCGGGGTCATTTTCCGCCAGTCCCGGACTGACCCTGTCCGGATGTATTCGTCGGGGGCCGTCAGGTTGCAGGCGACACAAAGCTGGGTATCGGGCTGGCAATGGGCCAGAATATCGCCCAGCAGCGCTTGATTGCGGTAAGGCGTTTCGATGAAAAGCTGGGTCTGACGACGCTGGCGGGCTTCTTTTTCGAGTTGCCGCAGGGCTTTGGCCCGCTCGGCTTTATCGATCGGTAAATAGCCGTGGAAGGCAAACGACTGCCCGTTGAGTCCGGAGGCCATCAGGGCCAGCAGGAGGGAAGACGGGCCAACCAGGGGAGCTACCCGCCAGCCCATGCCGTGGGCCAGCCGCGCGGCCACCGCACCGGGATCGGCCACGCCGGGACAACCGGCCTCCGCGAGCACCGCCGCATCGGTGCCCTGGGCGAACAGCTCCGACAACTGGCTTCGGGTATCGGTCTCGGGCGTGTCCTTATGCAGGTCAAAAAACCTCAGTTCGTCGATCACCCGACCGGTTCCCAGGCTGCTGATGAACCGCCGGGCCGTCCGCACATTCTCAACCAGATAAGCATCCACCCGCCGGACAATCTCCCGAACCTGGGGCGAAAGGACCTGATCGGCCGTCTGATCCGCCAGGGGCGTCGGCAACAGATAAAGGGTAGGCATAGGCTGGATCAGGCGGGTTGCAGGAAACGCATCAGCGCCTCGACAAAGGCTTCCGGTTGCTGCGCCTGCACCCAGTGACCCGCATCCGGAATGGTTTCAAAGACTGCATTCGGAAACAGTCGCCGAATGGCCGGGAAATCATCGTCGAGGACGTACCCGGATTCCGCCCCGCGCAGGAACAGCGTAGGTTCGCTAACCGGATGGGCATTGCGCAGCTCCTCGCCGATGCTGTGTATCTCCCGTTCAATCACGGCCAGGTTGAGCCGCCAGGCAAATTGCCCCTGTTCGTTTCGGTAGAGACTTTTTAGCAGAAACTGCCGGACCGTCGGGATGGGCTCGTACCGGCTCAGGATCGCATCGGCCTCCGTTCGGCTTTTCAGGGTGTCGAGGGGAATGGCACCCAGGCCGCGCAGAATGTCGCCGTGGTGGACGGGATAGAACTTGGGCGCAATATCGACCACCACCAGTCGCTCGTAGGTGCCCGGATAATTCATGGCGTATTGCATGACGACCTTCCCGCCCATGGAATGGCCCATGAGAATCTGCTGCCCGAGCTGGTGCTGCTCGATGAAGCCTTTCAGATCGGCGGCCATGGAATCATAATCGAATTCGTCGCTCCAGGGCGAACGACCGTGGTTTCGCTGGTCGAGCAGGTACACCCGATAGCCCTGGTCCGCGATGGTTTTGGAAATCGTCAGCCAGTTGTCCGAGGAGCCGAATACACCGTGAAGGATCAGCAGGGCAGGCCCCGTTTCGCCGACCTGGCGGTAGTAGAGTTCTAGCATGCTTTGGGTGACGTTTGACCGTTGACGCCTGACGTTTGATTTTTGAAATTTCTTGTCAAGCGTCAACGGTCAAACGTCCATTTTAAAGGACATAAACAATCTTTTCCCGCTGCTCGACCAGGCGGCCGAACGGCTGGAGCGCCAGGCCGTTTTCCCGGGCAACCTGTTCGAACTCGACGGTACTGGCCGCCTCGACGGCAATCAGCAGACCGCCGCTGGTCTGGGGATCAGCCAGCAGAAACCGCTGGGCTTCCGGCAGCGACTCGACTTTGTGACCGTAACTGTCCCAGTTGCGGTGGGTACCGCCGGGGATGCTGCCCTGGGCCAGGTAGTCGTCAATAACGTCAAGTTTGGGAACGGAAGCAAAGTCGACCTCCGCGCTCAGACCGCTGCCTTCCGCCATTTCGATCAGGTGCCCCAGCAGGCCGAAGCCCGTGACGTCGGTGAGTGCTTTAACGTAGGGCAGCTTGCCCAGTACCATCCCAAACCGGTTCAGGCGGGTCATCTGCTGGGGTGCCAGATCGGCATGTTCGTCTTTGAGCAAATCTTTCTTCTGGGCGGTCGTCAGAATGCCCACACCCAGCGGTTTAGTCAGGTACAGGACGCAGCCCTCGGTGGCCGTATTGTTCTGTTTCAGATGCCCCAGCCGGACGCGGCCCGTCACGGCTAGACCGAAGATCGGCTCCGGGCTGTCGATGCTGTGACCACCCGCCAGGGGAATGCCCGCTTCGGCGCAGATGGCCCGGCTGCCGGCGATAACGTCTCCGGCCACTTCGGGCGGCAATTTGCCCACGGGCCAGCCTAGAATGGCAATCGCCAGAATGGGTTCGCCGCCCATGGCGTAGACGTCGCTGATGGCGTTGACCGAGGCGATGCGCCCGAAATCAAAGGCGTCGTCGACGATCGGCATGAAAAAGTCGGTCGTGCTGATGATGGCTTCGCCGTTCCCCAGGTCCAGAACGGCCGCATCGTCGCGGCTGTCGTTCCCCACGAGCAGGTTGGCAAAGACGGTCTGGCCGCTGGTGGGACCGGTCGTGCGGTTATGCAGGATCTGGTCCAGGACCTGGGGTGCTATTTTACACCCGCAGCCGGCCCCGTGGCTGTACTGCGTCAGGCGATAGCTGGTGGGCTGGGATTCGGTCATAAGTCTGATAATCCTGAAAAGGCGCTTGGCTGTACAAAAATGAATGAATTGTTGCGGAAGTACGGTAAGGCCGGGCGAAAAGTTCGCGAAATGCCGTTTCACATCGCTTCGCCGGAAGGGTCCCTTAGCAACCCGTTTTTCCCGGAATTGTTCAAAAAAAGGGGGATGGGTTGTTTAAAATTTATGTTAACAAAAAATTAATCTTCGGTAATAGAACGAAATGTGTTAAAACTTAAACTTTTTTTAGAAGAAAACCGCAGGATCTGGTTATTATGGTATTTTCCTAAGAAGCTCACTTGGGGCTGCGCGGAAAAAAATGTTTCTTTGCAGCGCAATTAGTTAGCATAGAATTCAATGCACTTCAAACTAATTCTTACCAAACTAAACAATCGTATGAGCAAAAAGCTACTGTGTTTACACGCAGTTGCACTGCTGTGCGGGTTGCTGCTCGTTTTTGTGAGTGGGAGCAGCGCGCTGGCACAGGTGACAACTTCATCCATCACGGGTGGGGTAACCGACGACAAAGGGGATCAGCTTCCGGGCGCTACCATTGTCGCCGTACACGTTCCGTCCGGAACGCGCTACGGATCCGTAACCAACAACTCCGGCCGGTACACGATTCCGAACGTACGCGTTGGTGGTCCTTACAAAGTATCCGTAACGTTCGTCGGTTTTCAGGAGCAGGTGAAAGACGGGATCTTCGCCAACCTGGGTACGGCCGCCAACGTCGATTTCAAGCTGGTTGATGCCAGCACGCAACTCTCCGAAGTAGTCGTTTCCGGCAGCCGCAGCGATATTTTCAGCTCGGACCGGACAGGTGCCGCTACCACGTTCGGTCGCGACGCCATCAACTCCCTGCCGACCATCGGCCGGACGGTAAACGACATCACGCGCTACAACGCCTACGGGAACGGTCGTTCGTTTGGTGGTCAGGACAGCCGCTTTAACAACTTCACCATCGATGGTTCGGTCTTTAACAACGGTTTTGGTCTCGGTTCTTCGGCACAAGCCGGTGGTCGTACGGGTACGACGGCTGTTTCGATCGACGCTCTGGATGAAATTCAGCTGAACGTAGCGCCTTTCGACGTTCGTCAGTCAGGCTTTACGGGTGCCGGTATCAACGCCGTTACGCGCTCCGGTACGAACCAGATTACGGGTTCTGCCTACCACCTCTTCCGGACGAGCAAAGACCCGCTGCGCCTGGTGGGTCGGGAAGCCGATGGTCGTCCCCTGCCTCCGGTCAACATCAACGAGAAGACGTATGGCTTCCGCGTGGGTGGTCCGCTGATCAAGAATAAACTGTTCTTCTTTGCCAACGTTGAGCAGTTCAAGAGCAGCTCACCGGCCCTGGACTGGAACGTGAACCGTGGTCAGACGTCCGGTAACATCTCCCGCGTAACGCAGGCCGATGTGGACGACATCACCAGCTTCATGCGCCAGAACTTCAACCGCGAACTGGGTCCGTTTGACAACTTCAACAACGAAGTAAACAGCATCAAAGGCCTGCTGCGTCTGGACTATAACATCAGCGACCAGCACAAGCTGACGCTGCGTTACTCCCAGCACGATTCGCAGTCGGATGTACCCATCAGCAACTCGAACAGCTCGCAGACGGCGGGTAACGGGAACCGGACCAACTCGGCCCTGGCGCTCTCACCCCAAAGCTCAGGCTATAAGATTGCCGATAACACCCGTTCGTTTGCGGCCGAGCTGAACTCCAGCTTCGGTGGCAAGTTTGCCAACAACCTGGTGGCAACCTACAACAAGCAGATCGAGGACCGGACTTACAACACGGATCTGTTCCCGACCATCGATATTCTCCGGGATGGAACGACGTATATGTCGATCGGTTTCGATCCGTTCACCCCGAACAACAAGCTGAACTACTCGACGCTGAACATTACCAACAACCTGAGCTATTTCGCCGGGAAGCACACGCTGCTGTTGGGTCTGGCGTATGAGCACTTCACCTCGAACAACGTCTTCTTCCCGTCTTCGAACGGTGTGTACGTCTACAACTCACTGGCGGACTTCAAAACGGCGGCCCAGGATTTCATCCGGAACCCGAACGCTACGACTTCCCCGGTACCGGTTAACCGCTACAACGTGCGTACCTCCCAGATTCCGGGCGGTGGCGAACCCCTGCAGCGTCTGGAAACGGCGACTTACAGCCTCTACGTACAGGACGACTACCAGGCGCTTCCGAATCTGAAGCTGACGGCAGGTCTGCGCGGGGACGTTATGGTCTACGACAACAGCCTGGCCCGGGACTTCTTCAACCCGGTTGTAGCGGGTCTGACGTTCCGCGATGAAAACAACCAGCCGTATAGCGTTAACACGGGTGCTTTCCCCAAGCCGCGTCTGCTGCTCTCGCCGCGCCTCGGTTTCAACTGGGACGTAACCGGTGACAAAATGACGCAGGTTCGCGGGGGATCCGGTGTGTTCGTATCGCGGATTCCGCAGGTACTGGTTTCCAACCAGCTTGGTAACAACGGTATCAACACCACCCTGCTGAACGTGACCAACTCAACGGCCTATCCGTTCCGGACCAACCCGGCCGATCTGCCCGCCGCCGTTCGTCCGGCTACCGGGGTTGACATCACGCGTCTGGCGCCGTACGTAGTCAACGCTACGGACAACGACCTGCGCTACCCGATGATCTGGAAGACCAACATCGCCGTTGACCAGAAGCTGCCGTTCGGCCTGATCGGTACGCTGGAGTTTATCTACAACAAGAACATGAATGCGGTTCGGTACATTGACGCCAACCTGAAGGCTCCGGACCGGAAACTCAGTGGCCCCGATACACGGGATCGTTTCCCGGCTTCGGGTGTAACCAGCACGGGTACAGGTGCCAACAACACGGTGAACATCGCCCGTTTCTACAACACGGCCGTTACCAACGTCTTCGTGCTGAAGAATACGAACGTCGGCTACGCCTACACGGCAACGGCGAAACTGGAGAAGCCGGCCGTCAATGGCCTGGGTGGAATGCTGGCCTATACCTACGGCTACGCCCGGGATATGCAGTCGGTGGGTAGTACAGTACAGGCCAACATCCCGACTGTGGCTGGCCAGAACTACCTGACGGAGGCCTTCGGCGACAACGACCTGCGTCACCGGATCGTCGGTTTCCTGAACTACCGCCTGACCTACGGTGGCAAGTTCGGTGGCTCGACCATGTTCACGCTCGGTACGGTTTCCAACAGCGGTGGTAAGCTGTCGTACACCTACGGCAACGACCTGAACGGCGACGGTCAGATCAACGACCTGATCTTCGTGCCGAACCGTGCTTCTGACCTGACGTTTGCTCCGCTGACGATCGGTTCGGGTGCAACGGCCCAGACCTTCACGCCGGATCAGCAGCAGCAGGCTTTCGAGCAGTTCATCGAAAACAACCCGTATCTGAAGACCCGCCGCGGCCAGTATGCCGAGCGGAACGGTGGCTACTTCCCGTGGCTGACGCGCTTTGACCTGACGGTAACGCAGGAGTTCTTCGTCCGCACGGGCCGCCAGGGTAACCGCAACGTGATTCAGCTGCGCGCCGACATTCTGAACTTTGGTAACCTGCTGAACAACAAGTGGGGTGTTGGCAATATCTCCACCACGCCGAACCCGCTGACGATTGCCAGCGTAAGCGCCGCCGGTGTGCCGAGCTACCGCCTGGCTACCCAGGTTGTCAACGAAAACAACACCAACCGCACGATCCTGCTGCGTGACTCGTTCGTCAAGAGCGTGACGATCGATAACGTGTGGCAGGCTCAGCTGGGGATCCGTTATATCTTCAACTAAGCTGAGTGAATAATTAAAAGCCCCGCCAACTAGTTGGCGGGGCTTTTTTATGCTAATTCGTCAAAACCGATGGTCCAACACACGATCCTTTTTTTTCTCTTTCTCCACCTATTCGGCCAGGTGGCCACGGCACAGACCGGCGGTCGATTCGCCCGGGAAGAAAGCATTCAGCAGTTCTTCCGCCTGGACATCCAGCGTTCCCGGCCACTGATTCTGGCGCACCGGGGCGGACCGGAAATGGACGAAACCGAAAACAGCCTGGAAACCTTCCGGCGAACCCACCGGCAGGTGCCGGACGCCATCCTGGAAATGGACGTTCGGATGACGGCCGACAGTGTGCTGGTGCTGTTGCATGACGATGAACTGGAACGAACGACCACCGGCACCGGCTCGCTAAAAGCCAAGCGGTGGGCCGAGCTCAGGCGGCTGTATCTGCGTCGGCTGGACGGGCAGGCTACCCGTCAGCGCATACCGCTTTTTGCCGATGTGCTTCGCTGGAATGCCAACCGGGCCGTGCTGGCGCTGGATGCCAAACCGGGCATCGACCTGGATCGGATGATGAATCTGGTGGAAAAGCAGGGTGCTCTGCACAGTGTGTTCGTCATTTGCTACACCGTCCGGGACGCCATCCGGCTGCGGGAACGGTACCCGACACTCTGGCTGGCGCTCGGGTTTACCCAGGCCGCCGATGCCGAGCGCATTCGTAAGGAGGGCATGCCACTATCGAAGCTGATTGCCCTTTGCCCCCGGGAGTTGCCGGCCGCTTCGTTTTTTGAAGCCCTCCATCGCCTGGGGATTCCGTGTTCGGTTGGTACCTACGGAACCGGCAATTCCGACGAAAAGCCCATGGCCGAAGCCGCTGAATTGTACCGGCGATACGTCCGCCAGGGCGCGGATATCCTGACTACCGACCGGCCGGTGGCGGTTCAGGCCCTGTTTCAGCCCTGAACCTGGCGCGGAATGCCCTGGGCTTTCAGTACCTGGGTGGCGGCCTGGTAGCCCTGGACGATCAGATGGCCAATATCGTCCGAGGTAAACTTCATGATGTTCAACCGCAGGGGCTCGTCGGGGCGGATGATGGTCAGTGGAAGAACCCGGCCGTTAAGCTTTTCCCGTTCTGCGTAACGTTCCGCCCAGGCGATGTCGTTATTGACGATCTGGTTGATCATGATGTCCTTAATCCGTTCGACCAGCGTCAGCAGGCTGCGGTAGTTGATGTGTTCGTTAAACACCCGCCGGGCGTGGCAGGCCACGCACACTATTTCGGTCGCCCCGTCTTCGATCGCCACCCGCAGCGGCGCTACCTCCCGGATCCCGCCGTCCATGAAGGCCTTCCGGTGGTCGCCGCCAATCGCCACGCTCGGCATCAGGAAGGGCAGCGCGCTGCTGGCCATGATGTAATCGAGGATGTTCTCGTCGTGTTGGTCGACGTACACCATATCGCCATTGATAATATCGACGGCTCCCACCTTCAGCATGATCGGCCCTTTTCGGAGAACCTCCAGATCCAGGTGGGATTTGAGCAGGTTCTGGATCGGAGAATTATCCAGCAGACCGTCAAAGCGGCTCATCAGGGTGTTAAAACCCAGCATGAAGCGGGAACGGATGAGGGCCACGTCTTCGGGTTTGGTGATGTTCCGGATCCAGAATTCAAAAAGGTCCCGGCCCGCTTTAGGCCAGTTGATGGAACCGGTTTCCAGGGACTGTCGGGCGGCGGCGTTGGCCAGAAAGGAAGCGTTGAGGCTTCCGACCGAAATGCCATAAATGGCGTCCGGTTCAAAACCCGTTTCCAGGACCGCCTGGATGGCTCCGGCCTGAAAGGCGCCTTTCAGCGAGCCACCACCCAGCACGAGTGCACGCATACGGTTAATGTTAGTTGTCTGAAAAGTAGTCAAATTCCCCGTCGGTACCGACGGGGTGGAAGTTTTTGGCAGCTGGTAACCTAAAATTCGCTTTTGCGTGCTAATTTGCCCCGCAATACAATGCCACTATCGATCCAGGAAATACAGGCTCCCATAGCCGCCGAAATGCAGACTTTCGAGTTGAAGTTTCGGCAGTTTATGAAGAGTGAAGTCATGTTACTGGATCAGATCATGAACTACATCGTCCGCCGGAAAGGCAAACAGCTCCGGCCGATGTTCGTCTTCCTGACTGCCGGTGTCTGCGGGGGCATCAGCGAATCTACCCACCGTGGCGCGGCCCTGATCGAACTCCTGCATACGGCCACGCTGGTTCATGACGATGTTGTGGACGACTCCAATTACCGCCGCGGTTTCTTCTCTGTAAACGCCCTCTGGAAGAACAAAATTGCCGTCCTGGTAGGTGATTATCTGTTATCCCGCGGCTTGCTGCTGTCGGTGGACAATGCCGATTTCGACCTTCTGCGCATCGTCTCGACGGCCGTGCGGGAAATTTCCGAAGGCGAGCTGCTTCAGATCGAAAAAGCCCGCCGCCTGGACATTACCGAAAATGTCTATTTTGAGATCATCCGGCAAAAAACCGCTTCGCTGATTTCAGCCTGCTGCGCCGTAGGTGCCCGCTCGGCCAGCGCTTCGCCTGAAGTGATTGAAAAGGCCCGGCTGTTCGGCGAGAAGGTGGGCATTGCCTTTCAGATCAAGGACGATCTCTTCGATTACGGCGAGGCCGAAGTAGGCAAACCGCTCGGAATCGATATCAAGGAAAAGAAAATGACCCTGCCGCTGATCTACGCGCTGAAACAGGCCGGCTGGCGGCAGAAACGGGGTATCATCAACGCCATTAAGAACGAAAGTGACAATCCGCGCCGGGTCGCCGAAGTGATTGCCTTCGTCAAACAGTCCGGTGGCATCGAATACGCCACCGAAGCCATGGGCCGCTACGTTTCCGAAGCCCAGTCCTTTCTCCACCAGCTTCCCGCCTCCACCTACCGAACCTCCCTGGAGCAATTGGTGCAGTATACGATTGAGCGAAGCAAATAATCAGTTAAAAGTGAAAAGTTAAAAATTAAAAGTAGGCTCCGCCAAAGAGTCAGTCAATTGGCGGAGCCTACTTTTAATTTTTAACTTTTCACTTTTAATTTCTCTCTCTGGCCTCCGCCAATTTCCACCAGGGCAGGTACGGATAAGCATGGTGTTCGTAGTGGTAGCCAAAAAAATAACAGGTCAGGAAGGCGATGGTGTGGTTGCGTTTCTGGCTGCGGGCGTTGTGGGGCGGGTTGTGGTGCTCACCGCGGTGGGGGAGGTAGGTACCAAAATAAAAGAGCTGGAAGGTGCTCAGGATGGCAGGAACTTCCCAAAAGACGATCAGATTCCACATCGGGAACCAGAGCTTCAGAATGTTATAGGTAACGGCCATCAGAATGACCTGCCGAACGGAAATGTACTGCTTCAGAAAGCTGTAATACCAGGCAAAGAAATTCGGGTTTCCTTCGTGAAAGTCCGGGTCGTCGTGGGTACCGGAATGCCGGTGGTGCAGGTGGTGCTTGCTCGACAGGGTTTTGTAATCATTAAACGCAAAGAGCGTCGCGGCCAGAAAGCCGATGGCGTTGTTGAGCCGTTTGTTGTGGGGGGCCACTACTCCGTGGATGGCATCATGGGCCGTGATAAACACGCCCGTATACAGATGCATCTGAAGCAGCACGAAGACGTACACCAGCGGATCCGTCCAGTTGATGGGATAATGCAGGAGGTAAGCCAGCAGGGCGAACCAGGACAGCAGGATCGTCGCGGCGATCCATAATCCGCGGTTGCCGATCTGAACCGGTTTGAAGGTGGAGGCGGGTGTCATCAACTTGTATTACTTTTCCGTGAAACGTCCGGTTTGCCGCTTTTGTTCGTTAGCTTTGTAAAACGTCTGGCACGCAGATTTTACGGATTCAGCGGATCTTCGCCGATACAAAATTGCGTCAATCCGCCCAGTCTATGACCCGCCTGACGTTAGCGCACGTAACTATGAGAACCTTACGCTTCCTCGCCTACTTCTTCCTCCCCAGCGTAGCCGCCTTAGCCCAACCCAAAAAGACCACCCTGGAACGTCCCACGCTCGTCGTCGGCATTGTAGTCGACCAGATGAGGGCCGATTACCTGTACCGGTATTACGACAAGTACACCGAAAACGGCTTTAAACGGCTGATGCGGGAAGGGTTCAACTGCCGCAACAACCATTACCATTACGCGGCTACCTATACCGGCCCCGGCCACGCCCATATTTACTCGGGCTCGGCCCCGGCCCTGAGCGGCATTACGGCCAACGACTGGTACGATCGCCAGATGGGCCGGATGGTGTACTGCACGGAAGATACGGCCGCCACGGCCGTAGGGAATACCTCGCCGGCCGGTAAAATGTCACCGCGCAACCTGCTGGTAACAACCGTAACGGACCAGCTCAAACTGGCTACCCAGGGACGCTCCAAGGTGATCGGCGTGGCCCTGAAAGACCGGGGAGCCATTCTTCCGGCCGGTCATGCGGCCAATGCGGCTTACTGGTTCGACTCCAAGGACGGTAACTGGATCTCCAGCTCCTATTACCTCAAAGACCTGCCCCAGTGGGCGAAGGAATTCAACGGACGGCGACTGCCCGACCAGTATAACACCCAGAAATGGGAAACGCTGCTGCCGATCGACCAGTACGTGGAAAGTACGGCCGACGACAACGGCTTTGAAGGCCTGCTCGCCGGCGAAACCAAACCGGTCTTTCCGCATGGCTTTGCCGCTACGATGGGTCTGAAATACGAAGAATTGCGGACCAGCCCGTTCGGGGATCTGCTGACGAAAGAAATGGCCCTGGCGGCGATGAAGGGTGAAAACCTGGGAAAGGGTGGACAAACGGACTTCCTCTGCGTGAGCTTTTCGTCTCCCGACTACATCGGCCACCGCTTCGGTACGGCTTCCATTGAAGTGGAGGACGAATACCTCCGGCTGGACCGGGTGATTGCCGACATGCTGAATGCCTTTGATGCCCAGGTGGGTAAGGGCAACTACCTGGTGTTCCTCTCGGCTGACCACGGGGCTGCCGATAACCCGGCCTACTCGCAAAGCATGGGGATTCCGGCGGGTTCGATGGAGTACGCTGAGATTAACAGTGTGGCCAAAGCAGCGCTGGAGCAGGCTTTTGGGCCGGGTGACTGGATCAAGCGGTACTTCGCCCAGCAGTTTTACCTCAATCTGGATTTACTCCGGGAAAAGAAACATACGGTCAGTGAAGCCTTTCAGGTCATTCGCCTGGCCCTGCTGAAGAAGCCGGGCGTGCTGAACGTGGTCAATTTCCACGACCTGAACGCCGTACCGGTACCTGAGCAGGTCCTGAACCTGTTCCGGAACGTGCACCATCCCAACCGGAGCGGCGATGTCTACGTCGTATACGAGCCCGGCTGGCTGGAAGGCTATCGCAAAGGCGGTACGACGCACGGAACGCTCTTCAACTACGACACCCACGTGCCCCTGCTCTTTTACGGCTGGGGAATCAAACCCGGTGAAACCGTCCGCCGCACCCACATCGCCGACATCGCCCCCACGGTTTCTATGCTCCTGCGCATCCTCCAGCCGAACGGAACGGTGGGCGAGCCGATTGGGGAAGTATTGAAATAAGGGGAGAGGGGGTGAAGGGGTGGTCCGCCGCTTCACCCCTTCCCTTTTACTCTTTCACCACCACCTTAATCCCATCCAGCCGCTGGATCGTCACGGCATGGCCGGCGGCGATGGGCAGTCCGGTTTCGGAAATGGCAATCCATTCTGAACCACGGTAGGTAACGCGGCCTTCACCCTGGGAGGGGATGGTCTGGCTGACGGTCACCCGCTGGCCGGTATGTTCGTCAAAGCCTCCCTGCTGGGAACGTTGCCGGAACCAGGTCCGCAGTGAGCGGCGAAAAAGCGCCAGCGAACCAACGGTAACCAGCGAAAAACAAAGCAGTTGGGCGTTTACGGCGGGTGTAATGCCTAACCAGCTCGTCAGGGCAGTCACCAGCGCTCCTACGCCGAGGAACACAAAGACAAAGGAAATACTGAGCAATTCGGCGATCAGAAACAGCAGCCCCAGTACGGCCCAGAGCTGCGGAAGCGTGAGCATATCCATGGCTTAAACGGTTTTTTCCTGTTGTTTAACAACGGTCATGGCGGTGGAAATGATGGACGACAGGTCGCCAAAATTGGCCGGCAGAATCAGCGTATTGTTGGTCCGGGCCAGGTTGCCAAACGGCTCGACCACTTGTTCCGCCACCCGCAACTGAACGGCATTGGAACCGCCCGGCTCGTTGATGGCCGTGGCCACCTTGCGGATGCTGTCGGCCGTCGCTTCGGCGATGGCCCTGATAGCTTCGGCCTCACCCGCGGCTTCGTTGATCTGCCGCATGCGGATAGCCTCCGACTCCAGGACCACCTTCTGCTTCTGGCCCTCGGCCAGGTTGATGGCCGACTGCTTTTCCCCCTCCGATTGCAGGATAACCGCCCGCTTTTCGCGCTCCGCCTGCATTTGCTTTTCCATGGCGTTGAGGACCGACTGCGGGGGCGTAATGTTCTTGATTTCGTAGCGCAGAACCTTCACCCCCCAGCCGATGGCGGCTTCGTCGATCGACTGAACGACCGCCCGGTTGATGGTCATGCGTTCCTCGAAGGTTTTGTCGAGGTCAATCTTACCGATCTCTGAGCGCATGGTCGTCTGCGAAAGCTGACTGACGGCAAAACGGAAGTCGGAAATCCCGTAGGAGGCTTTCTGCGGATCGACGACCTGAATGAAAATAACGCCGTCGACGCGGACCTGGACGTTATCCTTCGTGATACAGACCTGCTCGGGAATATCGAGGGCGGCTTCTTTCAGGCTATGCCGGTAGGCGACGCGGTCGAAGAAGGGAATGATGAAGTTGATCCCTGGCTGCAGGACGCCGTAGAACTTGCCGAGGCGTTCAACGACGTAGGCGGTTTGCTGCGGGACGACCTTGACGGTCATGAAGACAAAAATCAACGCCAGCAGGGCAATGGTCAGGACGACGTAAAACATGGAAGTGAAGTAGGTTAAGTGCGATTACGGCAGAAAGATGGCGGTTTAGGGCGGCTACTTTCAAGCCCCACGATGATAATCAGAAAAAAGCATCCATAAAAGGGGGCCGGGTAGGAGGGATGGCATTTGGATCCTAGCGATCCGCTTCGGAATTTTGGCCAAAGCCTCGTTTACTATGCCTGCCGTTCGTTACCCGGATCGCTGGCTCCGGATCCTAGTTCTTCCCCTGTGGAGCATCCTCTTTCGGCACATCGGGGAACCGGCCCCGCTGGTGGAGCTGCTGCGCAATCCCTATTATTATGCGGATCTATTGGTGGTCTGGGTGGTCAGTGCGCTGATCTGGTGGTACAACCGCTGGTTGATTATCCGGCTGGACCAGCGTTACTCCTGGTTCGGGCAGACCCTGCCTCGGTTGCTGCTTCAGGCCGTACTGGCCTACACGGTAACGGGCCTGTTTGTCCTGCTGATCAGCTTTATCTATAACGATCTGATTCTGCAACGGCCGGCCCCCTTCAGCCTGACGGTGATCTTTGTGACCGATGTACCGACGAGTCTGCTGTTTATCACCATCCTGCACCTTGGTTATACCCTCTACTGGCTGGTGGCCTATCACAAACAGACAGTAGCCGAGCTCCATAACCGGCTGGCCGTTTTGGAAGCAGATCGGCAGCCGATCCACCCGGCCGAAGGCCGCCCGACCGGGGTTCGGACGCTGCTGGTCAACCAGGGAAAAGGCTTTGTACCGGTCGAAACCGACCAGATCGCCTACATCTACATTACCAACGAACTGAGCCTGGTCCGGACCGCCGACAGTAAATCCTACACGGTGGATGCTACTCTGGAACAACTCAGCGAGCGGTTGCCGGGAACCGACTTTTTCCGCCTGAACCGGCAGTTCATCGCCCACCGGAAAGCCATCCGGAAGGTGGAGCACGACGGGACCGGACGCCTGTTGCTGCATCTCCAGCCGGCTTATGCCGAGGAAGTGGCCGTCAGTCGCCGTCGGGTACCCGAATTTCGTCAGTGGATGGAAGCCGCCACTCAGGTCGGATAGCCTGCCATTCGCGGTTCACTTCCCGCCGGTGAGCGGTTCCCGGGCCCACGGGCGTGGTTTGACTCGCTAGTTTTGCGACGTCAAACCATACAACAAATGCTCGATGAATCGCTTACCAACACTACTGCTGCTGGCCGGCTGCCTGCTGGTTCGGCTGGCTGAGGCCCAGGACGTCCCGTCCCAACGGCCCGCCGGAATGCCCATCACGGTTACCCTTTTCGCGGAATCCATTAGCCTCCCAACCTTCCGAAACATCCAGAAGGGCGGGCTGGGCATTCGCCTCGGTACAGAATTCTACTACCGCCAGCGCCCCGGGAGCCAGGTTCTGCAAACCCTGAATGTGGGCTACTACGTTCATCCCAACGTCCAGAACGGTCTCTTTGTCAGCTCTGAATTCGGCTACCGGAAGTTTATCGGCGGCTTTTTCGTCGATGCGACCATCGGTGGCGGAGCGCTCCTGGTCCGGCCGTCGGCTCCATCCTATACTTGGGATGAAACCAACCAGGGCCTTCGTAAAGCACCGGCCAATCAGCTCAAGTTTATGCCTTCCCTGGGCCTTGGGGCCGGTTACCGCTTCCGCAACCGGACGACCGTGTTCACCCGCTACGAACTCTTCGGCGAAATGCCCTTCGGACAGATCCTGCTGCCTCACCAGGCCATTCACCTGGGTACACGGCTGATGCTGGAAAAGTAACCTATTGTTAATCAATACTAAACAACAGATACGATGAAGTTTTCCTTAATGATAGGCTTGGCCTTCCTGACCGGACTGGCGGCCTGCCAATCCGATGCCATTCCCCGGCCTGAGGGCCTGCCCGCGCCGGTTGACTACCGGCTGCATCCCCGACAAACCGCCTACCAGCGGGAACTGGACGCCTTTGTGCAGAAAAATAAGCTGCCCGGCGCTGTCCTGCTGCTGAAGAAGCCCGGTCAGCCGCTCTGGGCCGGGGCGGCCGGTTTTTCCAATCTGGAGCACCGGACGCCCATGCAGGTCAATGCGCCCTTTCGGGTGGGTAGCCTGGCCAAGACCTTTGTTGCCACCCTGATTATGAAACTGGTGGAGGCGGGTCGGCTGGATCTGGAGGCGAAACTGGCCACGCTGCTGCCCGAGACGAAGGGTAAAATCGTTAATGCCGAGCAGATCACGCTTCGGCAACTGCTGGCGCACACGAGCGGCATTTTTGACCCGACCAACGACGATGTGCGGTACCAGCTTGATATGGTCAATAACCCCCGGAAGCGGTATAACCTGACGCCGGACCAGGTGCTGGAGCGCCACGTGTACGGCCGTCCGGCGGCGTTTGCACCGGGGGAGCGCTACAGTTACAGCAATCCAAATTACCTGCTGGTGGGTAAAATCGTGGAGCGTCTGACCGGAAAGACGCTGCAAACCGTCCTGGAGGAACAGATCAGTCGGCCGCTAGGCCTCAGGCAGACTTATATCGACAAGCGGGATGACCGGAACGTGGCCCGGGGGTATGCGGATTTTTACGGAAACGGCCAGCGCATGGACGTAACGGCCCTTGACCGGGCGGAAGCCGATGGCGGAGCCTATGGCGGATTGATTTCTACGGCCGAGGACCTCTTCCGCTTCAGTGAAGCCCTGTTTGGGGGAAAACTGGTCAGCCAGGCGTCCTTACAACAGATGATGCAGCCATACCCCGTCCGGCAGGGAACTACCACCTATGGCCTGGGCGTCGATACCTGGCCTTCCGCGGTGGCCGGGACTGGTTTCGGCAATAACGGTACTCTCGCCGGTACCGAAGCAAACCTATATTACTTCCCCAACCGGCAAACCACTTTCGTGATCCTGAACAATTATGGCGGCGGGACGCATAAGGATTTCCTGGAGAAGGTCATGGGTGAGGATTGAGTTGAGCAGGTAGCCAAAAAGCCAAGGTTGGGGGCAAGTCAAAACAGACATGACCCCAACCTTGGCTTTTTACCTACTCTTCAACTTGTCTACGCTGCCACTTTGCCAATATGCTTATTTCAACGCCATCTTATCCAGCATGGCCTTTGCCCAGAAGTTATTGGGATCCAGTTGCAAGGCTTTTTCGAAGGCTTCGCGGGCTTTCTGGCGGTCTTTGAGGCCTAGGTAAGCGTCGCCAATCCCTTCGAAAAGCCAGGCCTGGCCGGGGTAGAGCGGCTCCAGTTTACTGGCCAGGTCGAGCGCCTGCTGGTGGCGGCCGAGGTCGTTCAGGGCGTTGAAAACATCGATATAATCACCCGGACGGGGCTTGGTGCCGTAGCCGTCCTGGGCAATGGCTGGCAGCCGATCACCCACCGCCGGTAAACCATGGCGCTCGATATCTTCCAGAAAAGCGGTGAGAAATTCCTTTTGAACCGGCTCGGCCTGGCCGGTATAGGCAACCTGCAGGATCTGACGCGCAATTTCTTTAGGATCCAGGCGGCGATTGATCAGTACGACAACGGTATAGCCGTCTTCCGGTATCAGCCGAAGCTCCGCCGAGGCACCATTGCCACCGCCGTCGTGGGAGATTGCGGTTTTGTTCTGGAACTGACTGATGGTCCAGCCGTAGCCGTATTGGGCGGTCTTACTCCGCTGCGACCGGGGCGTCCACATCGTTTCCCGTAGGTCGGCCGGAAGCTGGGTCTGCACCCAGCGGGCAAAACGCCACAGATCCCGGGCGTTTGAATACATCCCGCCATCGGGCAGAGCCGGGTCGTGGCCGACCGGAATGGCCTTGTACGCCTTTTCAGTAAAGGTTTGATAGGGGAGCGCCTCCAGATCCGCCGGCAGGCCTTTGGGCTGCAGGTAGGAATTCGTCATGCCGGCGGGTTGGTAGATTAGCTCCGACAGCAGTTCCGGATACGACCGGCCGGTCACCTTCTCGCAGATTTTCCCCAGCAGAATATAGCCCGAGTTCGAATACTGAAATTTGGTGCCGCGCTCGGCATCCGGCCTGATTCGGGAAACGACCAGGGGCATGACCGCCTCGATGCTCTGGCGCTTTCCGGTCAGCTCCTCGTAGTCCGGGTGCAGCATGTAATTGCCCGTGGCGCCGGTATGGGTCAGCAACTGCTCGAGGGTAATCCGGTCGCCGGCAGGCACCTTCCATTCAGGCAGGTAATCGTTGACCGTTCTTCGGATATCCAGCTTACCGGCCTGCACCAGCCGCATGACCATGGTCGCCGTAAAGGGCTTCCCGACCGAGGCGATGCTGAAGTTAGTCTCCGGCCTGGCCGCAATGCCTCGTTCCCGGTCAGCGAGCCCAAACGCCTTGTGATAAAGGACCTTATCCTCCTTGGCCAGTAAAACGACGCCCGAGAAAAGCCGTTTGCTGACGTATTCCTGCATCAGCGCGTCGAGTTTGTTGGGCAGGTCTGCGGTTTGTGCCTGCGCCAGCGGGGCTCCCAGCACCAGCGCCAGGAGCCCGCGGACTGTCTTCATTTTCAAGGTGTTCATTATAAATGTTGTTTGTTTTTGCCAAATAAATATGATATATCATAGAAAACAAGCAGTTGATGAAAAAAATGGTGGAAGGATGGGGTAGAGCGGAGCATAGTGCCTGAGGTGCAAAGAAATAAAGCAGCAAAGGGCCTAGATGGCAGGAGGCGCGAACCCTCAGCCACTCAGACCCTTTGCTGCTTTTATACGGTATAAGCTAACTAATCACTCGCCGCTTACTTCAACAGCTGCCGGGCAATGACCAGCCGCTGGATTTCGCTGGTGCCTTCGCCGATGGTGCAGAGCTTGGCGTCGCGGTAATACTTTTCGACCGGAAAATCCTTGGTAAAGCCGTAACCGCCGAAGATCTGAACGGCCTCGTTGGCGGTCTTGACGGCTACTTCAGAGGCATAGAGCTTGGCCATGGACGAGGCCGTGGTAACCGGCTTACCGGCGTCTTTCAGCTCCGCGGCATGGTACGTCAGCAGGCGGGCGGCCTCGATTTCGGTGGCCAGATCGGCCAGTTTAAACTGGATTGCCTGGAAGCGGGAAATGGCCTGGCCAAACTGCTGGCGCTCCTGAGCGTAACCCAGAGCGTGGTCAAAGGCACCAATGGCAATGCCCAGGCTCAGGGCGGCTATGGAAATACGCCCGCCGTCCAGAATTTTCAGCGACTGGACGAACCCGTCGCCAACTTCCCCCAGCCGCTGGCTGTCCGGAATGCGGCAGTCCTGGAAAATAAGCTCGGCCGTTTCGGAGGCGCGCATCCCCAGTTTATCCTCTTTCTTACCGGCGGAAAAACCTGGTGTGCCCTGCTCGATGATGAAAGCCGTGGCGTTACGCGATGTATTGGGCGCTCCGGTACGGGCGATCACTACCGTGACGTTGCCGCTTTTCCCGTGCGTGATGAAATTTTTGGAGCCGTTCAGTACCCAGTGGTCGCCATCCCGTACGGCCGTCGTCCGCATATTCCCGGCATCGGAACCGGTATTGGGTTCGGTCAGCCCCCAGGCGCCAATCCACTCGCCGGTGGCGAGTTTGGGCAGGTACGTCTGTTTCTGGGCGGCATTCCCGAACAGCAGAATGTGATTTGTGCAAAGGGAATTATGCGCTGCCATTGAAAGACCAATAGAGCCGTCAACCCGGGAAAGTTCAACAATGGCCGTTACGTATTCGCGGTAGCCCAGGCCGGCACCGCCGTATTCCGTAGGCACCAGTACGCCCAGCAGGCCCAGCTCACCCATCTGGCGGAAGGTTTCAACCGGGAAAATCTGGGCTTCGTCCCAGGTCCGGATATTAGGCTGGATACTCCGGGCGGCAAACTCACGGACTGACTGAGCAATTAATTCTTCATTTTCTACAATTTCGGCAAGCATAAACGGGTTGGATAGGGTTGAAAGGATGAAGTGTTTAAAAAAATAAGGTACAGGATTTAAACGAGGGAGGCAAGGGAATGTTAGGCAAGGGCTATTCTGTTGTGCGCTTTGCTTCTAAACGGTTCAGAATGAAGCCTGCATTGTTCTATAAATTCGGGGCAGGGGCGGGCGGAAAGGCTGTAAATTCGTCAGAATGAGCAGCTCACTTTCGATTGCGGAATGGTTTTTGTGTCTTGTAATCCAGGCCCAAAGTCCGTTCGGTCATTAATTTAGGCCGGAAGCTGTCAGACTTTCGAAAATCCTGTAATTTTGCGAGTCCCCTCGGCCTTATATGAATAGTGCAATTCTGAGACAAACTTATTTCTTCGTCATTAACAATTTAACCTCCAACTTATGAAATTAGCAGTTGTAGGAACCGGCTATGTAGGGCTGGTCACCGGTACCTGCTTTGCCGAGACGGGCAACCAGGTTACCTGCGTCGACATCGACGTTCGCAAGGTCGAAAAGCTCAACAACGGCATCATCCCCATCTACGAACCCGGCCTCGACGTGCTCTTCAACCGTAACGTCGCCGAGGGACGCCTTAAGTTCACCACTTCCCTCTCCGAAGGCATCGAAGGGGCGGAAGTGATCTTCCTGGCCCTGCCCACACCTCCGGGCGAAGACGGCTCGGCCGACCTGAAATACATCCTGCAGGTGGCCAACGACCTAGGGCCGCTGCTGAAGCAATACGCCGTGATCGTCGACAAAAGCACCGTACCGGTCGGTACCGCCGAGAAGGTAGCTGCCCATATCGGGGCCGGTGCCACCATCGACTTTGACGTGGTGTCCAACCCCGAGTTTCTGCGCGAGGGCGTGGCCGTGGAAGACTTCATGAAACCCGACCGGGTGGTCATCGGTACCCGCTCGGAGAAGGCCAAGGCCGTCATGAACAAGCTCTACGCCCCGCTGGTACGCCAGGGCAACCCGGTTATCTTCATGGACGAGCGCTCGGCGGAGATGACCAAGTACGCCGCCAACGCCTTCCTGGCCACCAAGATTACCTTCATGAACGAAATCGCCAACCTCTGCGAGAAGGTGGGCGCTAACGTCGACGACATTCGCCGGGGCATCGGCACCGATTCCCGCATCGGCAAGCGGTTCCTCTTTGCTGGCATCGGCTACGGGGGCAGCTGCTTTCCCAAAGACGTACAGGCCCTGGCCAAGACGGCCCAGGAGTACGCCTACGACTTCCGCATGCTCAAGAGCGTGATGGCCGTCAACCAGGACCAGAAGACCAAGCTCCTGCCCATGATCGTGGATTATTTTGGGGGCGACCTCAAGGGCAGGACTATCGCCGTCTGGGGGCTGGCCTTCAAGCCCTATACCGACGACATTCGCGAAGCGCCGGCTCTGGAGAACATCCGGGCGCTGCTGGATGCCGGTGCCAAGGTGACGGTGTATGACCCGGAAGCCATGGACAATGTGCGCAACGTGATGGGCAACCAGATCACCTACGCCCATACCTCATACGCAGCCCTGGACGATGCCGATGCGCTGGTGATTATGACCGAATGGCCGCTGTTCCGTACTCCGGACTTCGCCAAGATGAATCTGCTGCTGAAGAACCGGGTGATCTTCGACGGCCGTAACGTTTACGAACTCGATCAGATCCGGGAGCAGGGCTACACCTACTACAGCATCGGCCGGGACGTGGTGCGGGCGGAAGTGGAGCAGAACGCCTAAAGGCGTTTATGGTTTATAGTTTAGGGTTTATGGCGCTGCCAGGTCTAAACTATAAACCATAAACCATAAACCATAAACAAATCTTACATGAAACGAGTCCTCATCACCGGCGGGGCAGGCTTTCTGGGGTCGCATCTGTGCGACCGCTTCATGGCCGAAGGCTACCATGTCATCGCCATGGACAACCTCATCACGGGCGATGTGCGCAACATCGAGCACCTCTTCAAGGAGCCCAATTTTGAGTTTTACCACCACGACGTTTCCAAGTTCATCCACGTACCGGGCAAGCTGGATTACATCCTGCACTTTGCCTCACCGGCCTCGCCGATTGACTACCTGAAGATCCCCATACAGACGCTGAAGGTAGGCTCCCTGGGCATTCACAACTGCCTGGGACTGGCCCGGGTAAAAGGCGCCCGGGTGCTGATCGCTTCCACCTCGGAGGTCTACGGTGATCCGGTGGTGCATCCGCAGAACGAAGACTACTGGGGGAATGTCAACCCGGTAGGCCCACGGGGCGTCTACGACGAAGCCAAGCGGTTCCAGGAAGCCATGACCATGGCCTACCATACCTACCACGGGCTGGAGACGCGCATCGTGCGGATCTTCAACACCTACGGTCCCCGGATGCGGCTCAACGACGGCCGGGTGCTGCCGGCCTTTATCGGGCAGGCCCTGCGGGGTGAGGACCTGACGGTGTTCGGCGACGGGAGCCAGACGCGGAGCTTCTGCTACGTGGATGACCTCATCGAGGGAATCTACCGACTGCTGCTGAGTGACTACGCCTATCCGGTCAATATCGGGAACCCGGGTGAAATCACCATCGGGGAGTTTGCCGAGGAGATCATCAAGCTGACGGGCACCAGCCAGAAGGTGATCTACAAGCCCCTGCCGAAAGACGATCCCAAGCAGCGCCAGCCGGACATCACCCGGGCGAAGGCGATTTTGGGCTGGGAGCCGAAGGTGTCGCGGGCGGAAGGCTTACGCATCACCTACGAGTACTTCAAGAGCCTGCCCGATGAAGAACTCTACAAGGCGGCCTACCACCGCGAGTTTGAAAAGAAATAAGACGGACTTGTTCGTTGAAAACGTAAGCCGCTTTGGCATAAGCGTCTTATAATTTATAGGTAACCAGTTAAGAACCTGTGTGCAGTCTCCTGCCACAGGTTTTTTAATTTTATATTGGTATTATTCTTGATGCGATCATATGTAGACACTGTTTGCAATCGTAACGCCACCCCAATGTTCACCCCTTTTGCTACTCAACGTTATAGCCCGGGGTTCAGGAGGATGAGTCTTTACCTGCTTGGCGGCTGGTGCCTGATGGTACCGGCGCTGGCCGATCCTCCAACCACCCGACCGCTGCCTCCGCCTACGAAAGATTCAGTATCCATTGGATACGGAAAAGCCTCGGCTACCATCCTGAGTGGTTCGATCGCTTCCCTCTCGGGAGCCGAATTGCGCCGGACCGTCACGGTTAGCCCCCTGCAGGCTTTGCAGGGGCGTCTGGCTGGTCTGCTTGTTACCGCAGGCTCCGGCGATCCGGGCGGTGCCATCTCCCTGCAACTGCGCGGACCCGGTCATTTTACCGACAACAGTCCCCTGATCGTGGTCGACGGCATGGTTATGAACCGGGGCGATAACCTGAACTGGCTCAATCCCCAGGATATCCGTTCGGTAGAGGTCCTGCGCGATGCCGCCTCGGCGGCCGTGTACGGGATGCGGGCGTCGAACGGTGTCCTGCTAATTTCCACCCACCGCGGTGAATCGGGTAAACTCCGGATCACCGCCGGCACCTTCGCGGGCGTTCAACAGGGCAATCGCTTCCCGGCCTTACTGTCTACGCCGCAATACGTGGATTTTATCAACGAAAGCCGCGCAGTTGGTGGCTACATTCCGGCCAACCGCCTCACCAACCCGGCTTCCCTCGATACCTTACTGAAAACCCAGACCGACTGGCTGGGCGCCCTGAACCGTTCAGCCGTCGTCCGGAGCGCGGATGTGTCCGTTTCCGGCGGAACCGACCGGGTCCGTTTTCTGGTGTCGGGTCAACAGTTCGCGCAGGGTGGAACGCTGCTGGGGACGGATTTCAACCGATTGTCGCTGCGCGCCAATACGGAAGTCCTGCTGACCCCCACCATTCGCTTGGGACAGCACCTGGCCCTGGGCCGAACGGTTCGCCAGGCCAACGAAGGCAGTGAGGGCCATAGCCCCCTGGTGCACGCCATGCGCTCCGCCCCATACCTGCCTATGCAGCGTCCCGGTGTACCGGGCGGCTTCAACGGGCCGGATTTTCTCGACGCCGGCAACGATGCCCGGAACGCCTATGGCCTGACAAACTTGGTGACCGATCGCCGGACGCTGAACTACCTGATCGGGGATGTGTACGGGGAATGGAACCTGACCGACCAGCTGACCTACCGGGCCACCTTCGGTTTTGACCGGCAGCAACAGGAACACCTCCTGGCCGCCCCGGTCTATCGAATGGGGAGCTTCAGCACCAATGTGACGGCGGCGAGCGTACTGCTGGCCCAACCCCGCACACAGGCGCTGCTGGAGCAGCAGCTAACTTACCGCTATACCTACGGCGATCATTCCCTGACGGCGCTGCTGGCGGGAAGCCGACAGACCTTACGGACGACCATTCCCGGGACGCCCATTGACAGTCTTCTCGGCGACGGCCTGCGGGTTATGAACGCGGCGGCCTATTGGCAACAGGCCAGCGCCGAAACCTACCGCATCGTAAGTCTGTTGGGGCGGATTTTGTATTCGTACCAGGATAAATACGTCCTTACGGCCAGCCTTCGCCGGGACGGTTCCTCCCGGCTGGCGGCCGGGCACCGCTTCGGCCTGTTTCCGGCTCTGTCGGTGGGCTGGAACCTCGACCAGGAAGCCTTCTGGGAAACCATTCCTTACCTGAGCAAAGGCAAGCTCCGGGCGAGCTGGGGACGAACGGGCAGCGACCAGATCGGAAACGCCGGCTACACCTCCGCCATGGTGCAGAATTATAATTATCCCTTCGGTGCCGGCAGCGGTTTTCTGGGCCAGGGCGCACTGCCGTCGACCCTGCCTAACCCCGGTCTGCGCTGGGAGACCAGCCGGATGGTGAATATGGGCCTGGACCTGAGTGCCCTGGAAGAGTCGGTTAGCCTGACGCTGGATTACTACCGCAGACGGACCGCCAATCTGGTAATGGAAGTCCCCTTGCCGGCAACGATCGGTGGCGCGGCGCCTCTGCTAAACGCCGGTAGCATTGATCATTCCGGCCTGGATCTGAGTCTGGGAATCCAATCAACGGTTGGCAGCTTCGAAACCGAAGTCAAAGGCTTTGCTTCCTGGCAGCGCAACCGCGTAGTTTCGCTCGGCGACCGACTGGACCCGGTGCAAAGTGGCCTGGTGTATACCGATCCCGTTTCCTACACCCAGCCCGGTTACCCGGTTGGGAGTTTCTACGGTTTCCGGCGGGTTGGCATTTATCAGAATCGGGATGAAATCCGCGAGCATCCGGGCCTGCCTACCAGCGATGCGGGGGATATCCGCTATGCCGACAGCAACGGGGATGGAAAAGTTACGGAGGCCGATAAAGTCGTGCTGGGGAGCCCCATTCCGCGGTTTCATTATGGACTGTCCCTGAGCGTTTCCGGTAAAGGGTTTGATGTCAGCGGACTGCTCCAGGGCGTGGCCGGCAACCAGTTGTACAACGCCACGGCTTACTGGCTGCACGGATACCAGGGCCGCTACAATGCCGGCCCGGCCGTCCTGAACCGCTGGACCAACGATCGTCCGTCGACCACCCAGCCCCGGGCCAACGCGGCCGATCAGGTCAATTTCCGGGCGTCGGACCGGTTTCTGGAAAGCGGCAGTTTCCTGCGGCTGCGGCAGGTGCAGATTGGCTATACGCTACCCCAAACCCTGACCCAGAGCTGGGGCGTGCGGAGCCTCCGCGTCTACATCGGCGGGCAGAACCTGCTGACCCTAACCCGGTATTCGGGCCTGGACCCGGAACTGGGCAGCAGCAGCGCCCTGGCCAGCGGCATCGATTTTGGTCTGCAACCCCAGCCGCGTACCTGGCTGGGCGGTATACAGCTAAACCTCTGACAACCCTTCCTATGAAGCGAATCCTACTCCTTGCGGCGCTGGTTGGCTGGTCAGTTGCGTGCAGCAATAAAGACCTTGATCTGCCCCAGCCCGGTGGCCTGACCGAAAAAGAATTTTACAAATCGGAGGCCGATGCCATCCAGGCCGTCAATGCTGCCTATTCGGCGCTGGCCGCACCGAACCTCTACGGGCGGATGATGCATGTCGCCCAGGACCTGCTCTCCGACGAAAGCGAAATCACGCCTACGACCAACGCCAACTGGGCGGCTCTGCGGCGGTTTGAGGCGGGAGCCGACAACGAAGTGGTGGCCGCCATCTGGACGGGCTGCTACCAGGGCATCCACCGGGCGAATCTGGTCCTGGACCGGGTTCCGAACATCGACATGAATGCCGGCCTCAAGGACCGGCTGCTGGCCGAAGCGCGCTTCCTGCGCGGGCTGTATTATTTTATGCTGGTAACGACCTACGGGGACGTACCCCTCCAGCTTTCGGTGGTGAATGTCAGCCAGGCCAGCCAGCCGCGACCTTCCCGCACGCCCGCCGATCAGGTGTACGAAGCGATCCTGCAGGATTTTGCGGAAGCCGAAAAGAAGTTGCCGGAATCCTACACGGGTAACGACCTGGGACGGGCAACCCGGGGTGCCGCCAAAGGATTTCAGGCCAAAGCCCTGCTGTACCGGGCGGATCGGACGGGCAACAAGGCCGATTACGCGGCGGCAGCCAAACTGTTCGGTGAGATCATCGGTTCGGGCGTCTACGAACTGATGCCCGATTACCGGCAAAATTTCACGGCCGAAAACGAAAACAACCGGGAATCGCTCTTCGAGGTGCAGTTTTCAACTACGGTCGATCCGGGGGCTTTTTGCGATAATTGCGGTACGGGCAGCCTGCGGGCCCTGGAAATGGGTGTGCGGGGCCGAGCCAACAACCAGCTGATTCCTTCCGAAGCTTATGTACAGCAGTTTGAGGCGGACGATAGCCGCCTGCTGGTGTCGGTCTTTGGCCCTCCGGGCAGCGTTTTCGACGGTCAGGATTATTTCCGGCTCTTTTTCTATAACTCCTGGAGTCAAATCCGGCCGCGTGATTTTGCCGTCCGGAAATACCAGAAAGACGCCGGCAACGAATTCGACTGGAATACGGGTTCAGGGATCAATTTCCGGCTGATGCGGTTTGCTGATGTGCTGCTGATGTACGCCGAGGCGAGTGTCCGGGCGAATGGGCTTACCGAACCGGCGCTGGAAGCGTTGAACCGCGTCCGGGCCCGGGCAGGCATGGCCGCCGTTTCGGCAGGCTCTACGGAGGAGTTCATGCAACTGCTGGAAGCCGAACGGATGCGGGAACTGGGGCTGGAAGGAAGCCGCTGGCGGGATCTGGTTCGCTGGAAACGCGCAGCCTCCGTGTTGGAAGAACAGGGCCGCCTCTTCGACCCCCGTAAACATTACCTGTTCCCCATCCCGGCCAGCGAACGGCGATTGAATCCTAATTTGGTGCAGAATCCGGGGTGGGACTAGGTGGGTATTCAGAGTTAAAAGTTAAAAATGAAAAGTTAAAAGTAGCTTCGCCCAATAGCTAATGAGCGGGCAAGGCTACTTTTAACTTTTCATTTTTAACTTTTAATTATCTAAACGGCCATAATATCCTGCTCCTTAGCCACAAACGTCTCGTCGATGCGGGCTACGAAGCTATCGGTCAGTTTCTGGACGCGTTCCTCACCGCGCTTAACGTCATCCTCGGAAACACCTTCTTTGGTCAGTTTCCGGATACCGTCGTTGGTATCTTTCCGGATGTTCCGAACGTTCACCTTTGCCACTTCGATTTCCTGCTTCACTTTCTTAACCAGGTCGCGGCGGCGTTCTTCCGTAAGGGGCGGAATGTTCAGGCGAATCACGTCACCGTCGTTGGTGGGAGCAAGACCGATGTTGCTGTTGCGGATGGCTTTTTCGATTTCGCCGATCATCTTGCGCTCGAAGGGCTTGATGGCAATCGTCCGCGCGTCCGGGGTGGTGATGGAGGCAACCGTATGCAGCGGCGATTGAACCCCGTAGTACTCCACCTGAATGCCGTCCAGCATGTTGGTCGAGGCCTTGCCGGCCCGGATTTTTCCCAGCTCAATGTTGAGGTGCTTCAGCGCCTTTTCCATCGTGTCGCGGGCATCCTCCAGATATAGCTCGATTTCTTCCATGGTTTGTAATGAATTGTAAAATTCGGTCAGTGTCGCAGCACGCGTTAGCTTGCGGTATTAGAGATTATCGGACGGAACATCTACCGTAATGAGCGTACCAACTTCTTCGCCCTGGGCCAGCCGCAGCAGGTTTCCGCGCTGGTTCATGTCAAAGACAATGATCGGCAGGCTGTTCTCCTTGCAGAGGGTAAAAGCCGTCAAGTCCATGACGCTCAGCTTCTTTTCGTACACGTCCTGGAAGGTAATGGTCTTGAAGCGCGTGGCCGTTTTGTCCTTGAAGGGATCGGCCGTGTAGACGCCATCTACTTTGGTACCTTTTAAAACGACGTCCGCTTCGATTTCGATGGCCCGCAGCGAGGCGGTGGTATCCGTAGTAAAATAGGGGTTCCCCGTGCCGGCCCCGAAAATGACGACCCGGCCTTTTTCCAGGTGCCGGACCGCCCGCCGCCGAACGTAGGGCTCGCACACCTGCTCCATTTTGATGGCCGACATAACCCGGGTATAAAGCCCCTGCCTTTCCAGAGCGCTTTGAATCGCCATGGCGTTGATGACGGTGGCCAGCATGCCCATGTAGTCGCCCTGAACCCGGTCAATGCCCGAACTTTCGCCCGTCACGCCCCGGAAAATGTTGCCGCCGCCGATGACAATAGCCACCTCAACGCCCATGTCGACAACCTGTTTAATTTCTTCGCTGTATTGCTCCAGCACTGAAGTGGTAATTCCGTACCCCTGGTCGCCGCTCAGGGCTTCCCCGCTTAACTTAAGCAGAATGCGTTTGTATTTCAGTTGCGCCATGTGCTACATTTTGACTTCAAAGTTATTAAAAAAATCAGGTATGTGGGGAGAGGTATGAGGTATGAGGTAAAAGGTATGAGGTAGCCTCGGCAGGAAGGCTGATCGAGGCGAAGCAACCTCATACCTCATACCTCATCCCTCATCCCTCATACCTAATACCTCTTAAGCAAACTCCACCAGCACCTGGTTCTTCTCTACGCTTTCGCCCTTGTTTACGCGAACGGCTTTGATGGTGCCATCGCCGGGGGCTTTGATGACGTTTTCCATCTTCATGGCTTCCAGGATCAGCACGATATCGCCTTTCTTCACCTCCTGGCCGGGCTGAACGGAAATGCTCAGAATCAGCCCCGGCATGGGTGCCTTGATGTCGTTGATCCGCGCCGCGCCGACCGAAGCCATGCCCATCTGCTCCAGCAGGAGATCGAAGCGGTCCTTGAGGGTGACGGTGTGAATGGACCCGTTCAGGGCCAGGGTGACCGTTTTGGCGGCTGCATCCACCGACAGGACTTCCGCCGTATAGGACCGGTTCTGGTGAAGCAGGTGGAACTGGCGGTCGTTCAGCCGGACCAGGTTCCAGTCGAGCGATTGGCCGTCGAGCTGCGGCTGATCGTCGGTGAACGTAACGGTGAAAGTAGCAGCGTCGTTAACCGTGGCGCGGTACATAGGCTTGGGTTTAGTTGCGGTTGATCAGGTAAACGCCCACCAGGCAGATGGCCATACCGGCGAGCTGGGGCCAATAGAGCGGTTCTCCGTCCACCAGCCCCCAAAATAAGGCGATAAGCGGCATTAAATACGTAACCGAAGACGCAAATACGGGCGAAGCCAATTGAATGACCCGGTTAAACAGGATCGTCATCAGGCCGGAGCCCAGAATGCCCAGCAGCATCAGCATCAGGAGGGAAGGAAACGCCTGGGGAGCCATGGCCCGGGTCGGGAAGTCGGTCAGCAGCAAGCCCGTCAGCGCAATGGGACCCACCAGGCCGAACATCCAGGTCGTGGAGACCAGGGCCGGCAGACCGCTCAGCTTCCGGGAAACCAGGTTAATGTTGAGGCCATAGCAAACGGTGGCGGCGACCAGCATCAGGGCATACCCATTGACAGAAAAACGGCCGGTCGTACTCATGAACACCAGGAACAGGGAGCCCGTCACGCCCAGCAGCACACCAATCACCTGCCGCGACCGTAGAGGCCGGCCAAAAAAGAAGGCCCCCATCAGCAGGGTAAACAGCGGACTGAGCGAATTAAGCGCCCCGGCCAGCGAACTGCTCAGGTGCGCGCCGCCGGTAGCAAAAAAATACGCCGGAATCAGGTAACCGATCAGCCCCGAGCTGAGCAGGGCAACGGCCTGCCGCTGGGGGAACTCCCGGATCCGAAGGAGCAGGTACGGCAGAAAAAACAAAAACGCAAAGGCGATCCGCCCCGTTGCGACCTGAATGGGCGAAAACGTGACCAGGCTATGCTTGATGAGAATAAAGGAACTGCCCCAGACCAGCGCCAGGACAAACAGCAGTACCCAGGCCAGCGTCGGGGTTGGCCGCTGCGTTTCAGTCGGTTTTTCTTCGGTTGTCTGCATGTCAAAGGGCCGGAAGCGGGGTAGATTCCTGGTCAGGCCATCACCTCCCTGGCGTATACGTCGGCAATCTCTTCTAGAATGGCGAAGAGTTCTGCCTGGGTATCGGCCAGGACGAGCCGTTGCCGATACGATTTAAAGTGTTCCAGTCCTTTGAAGTAGTTGGTGTAGTGCCGACGCATTTCGAAAATGCCCGTTTTTTCGCCCTTCCAGCGGATGGAGAAATCCAGGTGCTGGCGACAGGCCTCGATCCGATCGTGCAGGGTCGGAGCGGTCAAGTGCTGACCCGTGCGCAGGTAATGCTTGATTTCGTTGAATATCCAGGGATACCCAATGCTCGCCCGGCCGATCATAATGCCGTCGACCCCGTAACGATCCCGGTATACCTTGGCTTTTTCGGGGCTGTCAATATCGCCGTTCCCGAAAATGGGAATGCGGATGCGGGGATTTTCCTTCACCCGGCCGATGAGCGTCCAGTCAGCCTCGCCTTTGTACATCTGCACCCGCGTGCGGCCGTGGATCGTCAGCGCCTGGATGCCGATATCCTGCAGCCGCTCGGCCACTTCCAGAATATTTTTGGTGGAATCATCCCAGCCCAGGCGGGTTTTAACCGTTACGGGCAGGTGGGTGGCCTTAACAACGGCCTCCGTCATGCGGACCATTTTCGGAATGTCCTGCAATAGGGCCGCACCTGCACCCCGGCAGGCTACGTTCTTGACCGGACAGCCGTAGTTGATATCGATCAGATCCGGGCTGACGCGGGTGGCGATTTCGGCGCAGGCTCCCATGGTTTCAACGTCGGAGCCAAACAGCTGAATGCCGATCGGGCGTTCGTACTCGAAAATATCCAGCTTCTGTACGCTCTTGGCCGCGTCGCGGATGAGGCCTTCCGACGAAATGAACTCTGTGTACATCAGATCCGCGCCATTGGCCTTGCAGACGGCCCGGAACGGGGGATCGCTGACGTCCTCCATCGGAGCCAGCAGGAGCGGAAATTCGCCGAGTTCAATTGATCCAATCTTAACCATCGTTTGTTGTAAAGCGTACCGAAAGGTTGCTGTATTCCGGCAAAAGGGTAACGAATGCGGTACCCGAACGGTTCGACGTGTCGAAATTCAGAAGACAGCCCGTAAATTTACGAACGATATGACTGATTTCCGCGCCCAATCCACCGCACCCGGCGAACTGCATCCCGGCCGAAGCCTGCTGATCCTCCTGGGGTTTGTCCTGATCGGGATGTCACTGGGCGGTATTCTGGCGGCGGCTTTGCTGCTGGTCTGGACGACCAGCCTGGGAGAAGATGCCCTCCTCAACAGCGCCGAACTCCTGAACAGCCCCGAGCTTTTTGAGGGCAGCTGGTACCTGCTGATGGGTGTGCAGAGCATTAGCCACGCCTTTACGTTTCTCCTGCCCTCGCTGCTTTTCTGGCGGGTGGTGGAACGCCAGCGCTGGGATGGTCTGCACGACCGGCCGCTCTCGGCGGTTCAGGCCCTTGGAGCTGTCGCGTTGCTGACCATTGCCTTCATGCCCTTCAACGGCCTGATCATTGAATGGAATCAGGGACTACGCCTTCCGGTAACTTTTCAGGTGGTAGAGGAATGGATGAAAGCCAAGGAAGCGCAGTTGTCTAAGTTGACGCGCTTCCTGACGACCTTTGACGACCCGCTGCAACTGGTTCTGGCCGTTTTTGTCATTGCGGTGCTGCCGGCCGTGGGGGAGGAGGTGCTTTTTCGCGGGCTGATCCAGCGGAAGCTGGTCCAGTGGGTGGGGAACGTCCACCTGGGTATCTGGCTGGCGGCCCTGCTCTTCAGCGCGATCCACCTGCAGTTTTATGGTTTTGTGCCCCGCGTGCTGCTGGGCGCTCTCTTTGGATACCTGTACGTGTGGTCGGGCAATATCTGGGTGCCCATCCTGGCGCATTTTGTCAATAACGGCTTTACGGTGGTGATGGTGTGGTTGCACCGGCGGTCCGTTGTACCGGTCAATATTGAAAATACCGACTCGGTACCGCTTACAGGAGCCCTTTTTTCCTTACTTTTAACGATTGTATTGCTAATTTACTTTCAGAAAAGTAACTCATCCACCCGTTTGGATCCACATGGCTGAAGCCTGGGAAAAGGTGCTGGTTACGCCCGTTGTGTACCGCGCCGAGATGGCCAAGATCGTGCTGGCAGGTCACGACATTGATGCCGTGGTCGTCAATAAGAAGGATAGCAACGTTCATTTTGGCAATTGTGAAGTGTATGTACCGACCAGGCATGCGCTTCTGGCCAGAGTAATTTTGGATAATGAAATCTCGGTTGGATAGGCTCTCGAACCTGCAACAACGGATTATCGCCGCTCTCGCGGGGGTCTTACTCATCATTGGCAGCATCTGGTACGGAGAATGGACCTGTGCGTTACTGTTTTGTGCCATCAGCGCCCTGGCGCAGCTCGAGTTTTATCGATTGCTGGGCCTGGACGGTAACCAGCCCCTTACGTACTACGGCACCATGGTAGGCGTCTTTATCTGCGTGGTCACGTTCCTGGTGGAGAAGGAAGTGCTGCCCCACGATAATTACTTCCTCATCTGCCCGGTAGCGTCCATGATCTTTCTGATTAAGCTGTACAAAAAGCGGGACACGAAGCCGTTCACCAATATTGGTTTTACCTTTCTGGGAATCATCTACGTGGCGGTACCCTTTGCCCTGCTGATTGTCCTGGCGCTCTGGCGGGGGAACTACCATCCGGGGCTGGTGATGGGCTGTCTGATGCTGCTCTGGGCGAGTGATATCGGTGCCTACTTTGCGGGCACTAAATTTGGGCGTCGTCAGTTGTTTGCGCGGGTGTCCCCCAAAAAGTCATGGGAGGGGAGCGTCGGCGGAGCGGTCCTGGCCGCTTTCATCGCCGCCGGGCTCGGTTACTACCAGGTGGATCCGGAGATTTCCCCGCTGGAGTGGTACTGCATCGGGGCGATTATTGTGGTTACAGGTACGTACGGGGATCTGGTCGAGTCGCTCTTTAAGCGGAGCATCGCCATCAAGGATTCCGGGAGCAGCATTCCCGGGCACGGGGGCTTCCTGGACCGGTTCGACAGCCTGTTGCTGGCGGCTCCCTTTATCGGTACGTTTTTGAAGGTATTCTCTTAGCCGAGCGGAAGACTAGAGCAATAGGGCCGGCCTGAGGGCGTTTTTACCAAAATAGCGCATGAAAACACGCATTGCAAGATATTGGATTGGCTGGATGGTGCTGGCTGGCTTTTTGTTGATCGCCCGGACGCCGGCTCAGGCCCAGGGACAGGAAAAACTGGTCATGTTCACGGGTATCATCACCGCCGGGAAAACCTCGGAGCCCCTACCGGGTGCCTATGTGTATATTCCGAAAGCGGGCCGGGGCATTCTGTCCAACAATGTCGGGTATTTTGCCCTGCCGGTTATGCCCGGCGACAGCGTGATCTTCAGTTACGTGGGCTACAAAAAGCAGTTTTACGTCATTCCCCGCCGCCTGACTGAAACCACCTTCTCGGCGGTCATCGCCATGCAGGAAGATGTGCAGACCCTGACCGAAGTAAAAGTCTATCCCTACGCTACGGAAGAGTTGTTCAAGGAGGCCTTCGTCAACATGACACTGCCGGACCAGAAGGAACGCGAGAACCTAGCCCGGAACACCTCGGCGGAGTCCATGCAGCGGCTGGCGGCCATTACCCCAATGTCGGCCCAGGCCAACTACCGGTATTATACCCAGCAGCAGTGGTTTGGCCGCGAATCCGTCGCCAACCGAAGCGGCGTGACCACCTTCCCCTTCCTGAATCCTTTTGCCTGGGCGAATTTTATCCGCTCGGTGAAAAACGGCGAGCTCAACAAGAAAGAATACCGGAAAGAGCTTAACGCCACGCCCAAGGAAAACCTCCGACGCGAGGATTTGATCAAGAATTAAAGGTTAACAGCTGCAGCTCCCGGCCGTCGAAGCGGGCATAGGTGTTGAAATTCACCCATTCGCCCAGGTTGATGTAGCGGCTGTTTTCCGAGACCTGCAGATCCAGCGGCAGATGCCGGTGGCCGAAGACGTAATAATCGTGGTGCTGCCGGGCTTCTACTTCCCGGCAAAAGTGGAGCAGCCATTCGTTTTCTTCCCCGCGAAATTCTTCGCCTTTTTCCTGGTTGGCCAGCCGGCTGCTACGGGACCAGCGGTCCGCCAGGGCCACGCCAATGTCGGGATGGAGCCAGCGAAAAACTCTGCGCGCGAAGGGATTTTCAAACACCTTTTTCAGCTGCTTATAGACCTGGTCGCCCGGGCCCAGGCCGTCGCCATGGCCGACCAGGAAGCGCTTTTCCCCGATCTGGTAGGCCCGGGGAGCCCGGTAGACGGGTATGCCCATTTCCTGGGTAAAATAGTCGGCCATCCACATGTCGTGGTTCCCCGTGAAGAGAACGATGCGGTGCCCGGCATCGGTCAGTTCGGCCAGTTTGCCCTGGAGGCGGATAAAGCCTTTGGGAATGGTCCGCCGGTACTCAAACCAGAAATCGAAAATATCACCGACCAGAAAGATGCAGGCTGCGTCGTGGCGAACCGTATCCAGCCAGCGTACCACCCGCTGTTCGCGGGCGCGGCTCAGTTGGGGCGTGGGCGTTCCGAGGTGAAAGTCAGAAGCAAAGTAAACAGCCTGGTCAGGCGTAAGCAGCAGGGGTTCGACGGCCATGAAAAAAAGAAAGCACCGTCGCAAAGGTAATACATTGGCGCTTTATCCCCGAAAGTGCCATCTTGCAGGAATCATTGAATCGTATGCCTGCCCGAATTTTCCTTTTTGCCTATTTTCAGCTTCTGTCCGGCTTCGTGTTTGCCCAGTCTTCCCCGGATACGGCGGATGAACTGCGTTTTGACCGGGTGCTGGTGTACGAACAATCGGACTATAACGGTTCCATCGTCCGGTACCAGGTGCTGATGAATTCCGCCACGGGCGTATTCGGCTTTGACAAAAAACTGGCGAGGCTGATTCTGCCCGGGCAGGGCGATGGCTTTACCTTTGCCACCGGTCACCCCGACGGAAGCTACCGAATTTACATCGCTGATTACGACGGCCGGCGCCGGCTGACTTACCGAACGGCTGCCCGCTACGCTTCTCCGGCCCACGCCCTGGCCTGTCGGCAATACTTTGCCAAACGCTACCAGCCTACGGGGCGGCAGGACAGCCGGTTTGGCCTAGCCGGCACCGAATACAAAGCCAGCCTTGGCCGCCGCGATACGGAATACCTGCTGGTGGGGACGGCTCCCTTCAATACCTACCCCCTGTATCTTTTCAACGAACTGCCGCTGGAAGCCAAGCTGCCCGACGCCCATCCCCTGCAGTTTGCCGATCGCCTGACCAACCGGCAACTGCTGCTGGAAGCCCGGAAGGTGTATTATTCGGAAACCGTTAACGGGAAACCGGCCGTCAGTACCCTCCGTCTGGTCTATTACGGACCCATCCAATACGTCTTTGATGCATCGGCGTATCGCCCTGAAAAGGTTTTTTAAAACCTTATCCGCGCCGGGATAGTCTTATCGTATATAATCTGCACCAGAATCAACATGAAACAACAATGGAGATGGCTGCCGCTGGCGGTGGCCTGCCTTTCTTGCGGTGGCCCGGACTCCGGTACGAAAGGGGACGTCGAAGGCTCAGGCGGGGGCAATCAGATCGCGGATGCCCGGATGGTAACCGGAACGCACACGCTCACGGTCGATACCAAATACGATAAACTCTGTAATTACCTGGACGAAACCTTCGTGGCTTCCATTTTTGATGCCGAAGGTATTTCGGTAAAGGATAGCCAGAACGGTTGTGAGTTCAGCTGGGATGGCAAGCGCCGGGTGATTGTCTCGACCAATGACTACAAGCCCTTCGCGTCTATGTACCATGCCGAATACTATTTCGACAGTCTGTACCAGCCGATGGCCCTCGCCGCCCGCCGCCAGACCTACAGCAAGCCTTCGCTGTTTGGTCCCGGCCCGCAGGGCTATGTAGTCGAACGGCCGACAGTCGGGCAGGCCAATTATACGACGGTCGGCATGGGGCTGGATTCGTCAGCGGCCAACGATACGGCCATGACCTACAGCCGCGTTCCTGCCTCCGCGGCGAAACTGACCCAGGATCCGATGCGGGGCATCGCCGGGGTACCGGTACCGGGCATCGGCGACAAAGCCATCTGGAATGCCGCCAAGCACACCCTGCACATCCTGTATCTCCACCACGTCATTCACATTATGGTGGATAATGGAACGCCGGCCACTGATCTGAAGCAGGCCCAGCAAATGGCGCTGGTCGTCCTGGAAAAGATCACCGACGAATCACAGGGCGGGATCGAAACCGGCGGAACGGAGGAAACGAAATAAGCCGCATTCACCAACCAACAAAAAAGCCCTTCATCGAAGGGCTTTTTTGTTGGACTGTATGTTGTCAGGAGAGGGCCGGCAGATCCGGAGTCGGCAGCGGGAGCGTTTGCTCCGGTTTGCTTTCATTTCCGATCTGTTCTTTAACCTCCTCGCCTTTGTTCTTGTAAGCCTGGTAGGTCGTCTCTTTGTGGAAGGGACGCTTGCCCAGGATGCGCTCCAGGTCGTTCTGGAAGAGAATTTCCTTTTGCAGCAGTTCCTGCGCTACTTTTTCCAGCCCTTCGCGGTGAGCGCTCAGCAGATCTTTCGTGCGGGTATAGGCATTATCGATAAGCTTGCGGACCTCCTCGTCAATGGCCTCGGCCGTCGCTTCGGAATACGGTTTGTTAAACTGGTATTCGCTTTGCTTTGAATCGTAGAAGGATACGTTACCGATCTTTTCGTTCATGCCGTAGATGGTGACGATGCTGTACGACAGCTTCGTGATCCGCTCCAGGTCGCTCAGGGCGCCGGTTGAGATCTTGCCGAAAACGATGTCTTCGGCAGCACGGCCACCCAGGGTCATGCACATTTCATCGAGCAGCTGCTCTGTCCGGTACAGATACTGTTCCCGGGGCAGGTACTGGGCGTAACCCAGGGCCGCAACCCCACGCGGTACGATGGTCACCTTCACCAGGGGATCCGCGTGTTCCAGGAACCAGCCGGTAACGGCATGACCGGCTTCGTGGTAGGCGACGATCTGCTTTTCTTCGGGCGAAATGATCTTGTTCTTCTTTTCCAGCCCTCCGATAACCCGGTCCATGGCATCCTGAAAATCCTGCATCGTGATCGATTCACGATCCCGGCGGGCAGCGATCAGGGCTGCTTCGTTACAGACGTTGGCAATTTCGGCACCGGCAAAGCCCGGCGTCTGAATGGCCAGATCTTTCGGATCAACGTCCAGGTGCAGCTTCAGCGGCTTCAGGTGAACCTTGAAGATGGCTTCCCGGCCGACGATATCCGGCTTATCGATGCTCACCTGGCGGTCGAAACGGCCCGGGCGCAGCAGCGCTGAGTCCAGAACGTCCGGACGGTTGGTGGCTGCCAGGATAATGATCCCGGAATCAGTCGCAAAACCGTCCATTTCTACCAGCAGGGAGTTCAGCGTATTTTCCCGTTCGTCGTTGGCACCCGGCATCGATCCGCGGCCACGTGAACGACCGACGGCGTCGATTTCGTCGATAAAGATGATACAGGGCGCTTTTTCCTTGGCCTGCTTGAAGAGGTCACGGACGCGGGCAGCACCCACCCCGACGAACATCTCCACAAAGTCAGAACCCGACAGCGAGAAGAACGGGACGCCCGCCTCACCGGCTACCGCTTTGGCCAGCAGCGTTTTACCCGTACCCGGAGGGCCAACCAGCAGCGCCCCTTTAGGAATCTTGGCGCCCAGCTTGGTAAACTTGCTCGGGTTTTTCAGGTAATCGACGATTTCCTTGATTTCTTCCTTGGCTTCGTCGAGGCCCGCCACATCGTTAAAGGTAATCTTCACCCGGTTCTCCGCGTCGAAGAGGGCCGCCTTGGATTTACCGATATTAAAGATCTGACCACCGGGACCGCCACCGCCAGACATCCGGCCGAGCAGAAAGTACATAGCCAGAATCATGACGATAAAGAAGCCCCAGGTCTGGATAAAGCCGCTCCAGTCGTTTCGCTGTTCAATCCGGTATTCAATCTTTTCGTTTTCCGCCACGTTAGCCTGTAAGTCATCCAGATCTTTCTTGAACGATTCGGCTGAGGCAACGCGGAAACTGAAATGAGGACCTGAGGTACCGTTGAAATAAGGCTTTTCCTGAAACAGATTGCGATATTTTGGACTCTGAAGGGCCTGCTGATTCAGCGACACCTCCACCAGGTTGCCATTCACAATGACGACTTCCGACACTTCCCGGTCACGAACCATCTTTTCGAACCGCTTCTGGGTCGTTTCCCGAACGGCCCCACTGCGGTTAAAGAAGGTTATGCCCAGAATGGCGGCAATCAGCAGGGCCACAATCCAGCCCTGAAAATTGGGCCGGCGGGGTCCCCGCGATGATAAGGGATTTCTATTGGGTGATTCAGACATTTCGGGGTTAGTCTTACGGCTTTACAAACTTTGAAACACCTTTTGGAGAGGGATTGTTTCTCTCCCCAACGGGTTTTGACGGGTGGGAAATAGCGGGGTTAACCGGCAAATGGTGGGGATAGGCGTGCCCTCAGGCGTAGGTTTCTTCCACGAGCCGGATGTCTGCGTCGCCCCACAGCTGCTCCAGGTCGTAAAACGCGCGGCGGTCTTTTTTAAAGACGTGAACAACGACGTCCACATAATCGAGCAGCACCCATTCCCGGTTTAACTGCCCTTCCCGGTGCCAGGGATTCATCTGGCTATCTTTATGTACTTCTGATTCGACGGAGTCGGCGATGGCATCAATCTGGGTATCGGAACTGCCCGAGCAGATGACAAAGAAATCGGCAATGGCATTTTTAATGCTCCGAAGATCCATGACCACGATATCGACGGCTTTTTTTTCCTGCATGCCTTTCACGACCAGGTCACACAATGCTTCAGAAGAAAGATTTTTCGCTTTGTTAATTCTCATGCTGTTCAGTTAAATTGCACGGATTTACGCCTGCAGCGGGTACGAAAAGACCACGAGTTGGTACCGTTCAGAACGTACTTCTGGACTAAATGTAAAAAATCTTGCACAAGTTTCGACCCAAAACACTATTTGTTGGGCAAAAAATAAATTACCTGCCAACTTGTCAGTCGACCAACGATATAGCCGCTGAACTGGTCGAAACCGAGCAGGCTATTGAGGGGCTGGTGATCCTGACCGACTACCAGACTTCCGGCCGTGGTCAGCGCGGAAACCTTTGGGAGGCAGCTCCCGGCCAGAACCTGACCTTTTCCCTGATCCTTCATCCTACCTTTCTGCGGGCCTCCGAACAGTTCTGGCTCAACATTGCCATTTCCCTGGGGGTCAGCGACTGGCTGTCCGCTTACCTTCCTGAACGTACCACGGTAAAATGGCCCAACGATTTATACGTTGGCGACCGGAAAATCGGCGGGATATTAATCGAAAACACCCTTCAGGGCTATCAGCTTGCCTGGGCGGTGGTTGGAATCGGGCTCAATATCAATCAGTTGCAGTTTCCGTATCCTACGGCAACCTCACTCCTTCTTGAAACGCAAAATCGGGGGGAATTCGTTCGGGAAGACTTGTTAAATACGCTGCTGGTTTGCCTGGAGCAGCGGTATATTAGCCTGCGGTCGGGCCAGCGCGAGGCATTACGGGCCAGTTACCTGCAGCGGCTGTTCCGGTACCAGGAAGAACATTGGTTCCAGTCGGAGGAGGAGCGGTTCCGTGGCTACATTGTCGGCATCGACGAAACCGGGCGACTGGCCCTGCAGGTCGGTGGCCAGCTCCGGTACTACGGTTTTAAGGAAGTAGCATTCGTTATCTGAGTAAAAACAATTAGGGTTTAACGCGCTAGGTACCTGCCGTTTTCCGTTTACCGGGGCGAAGCAACCTTGCACGTTAACCCCTAAACGTTAAACTCTCTTTTATACCGTCCGGCTCGTACCGCGCTTGAAGAGGGCGGCGATACCCAGGATGATTACTGCGCCGATGAAGGCAGTCAGGATACGATCAAAAATGCCGCCTACGCCCGTTGTGAAGGTGTTGCCAAACAACCAGCCGCCCACAAAAGCACCGATGATGCCCAGAATGATTTCCATGAACAGGGAAAGCGAGAAACGCTTAAACACCAGGTCTGCCAGCCAGCCAGCGACAGCGCCTACCAGAATTGTTACTAACAGTTCCATATCGTTTTTATCGTTGAGTTTGCGATTATAACAGGTACGGTTTACAGGTTGTTTGAAAAACTTGATAAAAACAATCGAATAACTTCCTATGATCGGCGGCCAATAATCGCCAGCATTCGGCCGGTCTTTCCGCCTTCGCGGCGATAGGAAAAATACTCACCAGCGTCCGAAACTGTGGAAAAAGGCGAGATTTCGATCTGCCCGGCCGGAACGCCCGAAGCGATCAGCTGCTGCGCATTGGCGGTTTTCAGGTCCACGAAATGCTTTTGAACGGCCTCGTCGTATCGCCTGACATTTTCGGGAAAGGCGGCGGCAACCTCAGCCCCGACTTCAAAGGAACAGGCGTCGATGCAGGTGCCGACATAGGCGTGGCAGTCGACCGGCTCGGTGCCAAACGCCTGCCGCATGGCCGTCAGCGTTTGCCGCACGATTTCGGCGGCGGCGCCCCGCCAACCGGCATGAACAGCCGCTACGGCCCCGGTTCGGGAATCGTAGATCAGGATGGGGGTGCAGTCCGCCACCGTTACGGTGACAAACTGGTTCGGCTGATCCGTAATCAGGGCGTCATACCCTTCGTAGCGGCCCGGGGCCGTGGCGGTCAGAATCTGGCTGCCGTGTACCTGGTAAGAAGAGGCCACCCGATCGGCTGATAGTCCCAGCTCGGCAAAAAAGAGCGATCGGTTGGCTTCGACATTAGCCGGATCATCCTCGGTATTGATTCCCAGGTTTAACGAGTCGTAGGGAGCAGGGCTTACGCCACCCTGACGGGTACTTTCGGCGGCAACCAGGTTTGGGAAGGCGGTAAAAAGCGACGGAATGCGGTATAGCAGGCTGGCGGTAGTCATCTTGGCTCGGCATCAAGGCACAAAAGTCGGTAAAGAAACGCAGACTTACCGGCGATGTTCAACTCAACTGGTGCCTGGAGAGCCGGATCGATTACCGGAAATAGAACACGATAACCTTCTGGTTCTGGGAGTTGATGAGCTGAAAGCGCAGCAACTGGCCGAACGGAAGGTACTGGAAGGTGCCGGAAAGGGTGGAAATAACCAGCATGGAGCCGTCGATGCTGAAGGTGGAGCCGGAGGCCATTAGGTTTCCTCCCGCGTAAACAAAACACAGTTCGATCCCTTCCCGCTTTACTACCTCGCTAACCTGTCGGGCTGTTTGTTCCCCTTCAGTCAAGACCTCTTCCCGGCAGGAGCCAAGAGCCAGGCTAAATAGGAGGAAAAGCGTAACGATGAGGCGACTCATGGCAGGCAGAAAAATAGGTTTACACTTGATTGTCGGGCATTGACAGATAAAACGCTTTGTCCGCTTCGTTTACCGCATGGCAGGACAAAGAACAAAGCGTGCCTGTCCGAAGCAAGTTATGAAAAAAGTAGCTTATGGTTTACTGATGCTGGTCCTTCTTGAAACGGCTGCCTCCTGCACCCGGGTCGTGGTGGTCGACAGCCGGCCCCATACCTCCCGCGGAAAACATACCGGCTGGGTAGGGGCCGGCGGCACCAAGCACCATCCTCACGGGATGCCACCGGGCCAGGCGAAGAAAATGGGGAGGCGTTGAACTGACGCTGGACGTTTGACTTTGGACTTTTGAAAAATAGCTGTAGTCAAGCGTCAAGTTGATGCTTCCGGCCCCAGGATTCCCGCTCGGACTCACTCCAGAGTTCCGGAAAGAACATTCGTTGCTGCTGCTGGGGAGGGAGGTAGTGCTGCCAGTTGGTGCCGCCAGTGGCCTTTATATCTTCGGGTTCTTTGTGCAGATACCGGACGGCCGAGCGCAGGTGCATGAGCTTCCAGCGGACGTTGAAACGGTGGTCGTACTCGCGGAGCTGGGTAGCTAGCGCATCCGTTAGGTTACCAGCCGCCTGCACACGCAGCAGGCACTGCCGCAGGTTGCGGGACTGGTAGCTTTCGGCCAGGCGGATCAGCCGGTCGGCATACTGGCTGTCAAACTGGCGAAGCGTTAGGGTTTTCTGCTGGGTGGCCAGTTCGGTCGCACCCTGTTTCCAGTAGAGAAAATCATACTGCTCCCGGATGGTGCCGGCTGCTTGCTGGGCATCGCTGAGGAGGCGAACAAAATCCGTCGATACGATTTCAATCTCCCGGTACTGAACCGACTGGAATCCGCTGGAGGGTAGCAGCGCCATCCGGAATTTCAGAAACTGTTCCTTTTCCATGCCGTCGACCATCACCGTATACGACTGCTCCAGAATGGCCATGTACCGGTTGATGCGCTCCATCCGGGCGGCGAAGAAATCGGCCGTCAGGGTCTCGGCTTCGGCAATCTGACGGATTTCGTGCAGTACCAGTTTGAAATACAGTTCCGTAGCCTGGTGGTAGGTGATGAAAATCAGTTCGTCGGGATAAGCCGTTCGGGGGGTCTGCAGCGAGAGCAGCGTATCCAGGTGAACGTACTGCCAGTAGGTCAGGTAATCGGCCTGCAGCAGACCTTCCAAGTAGGAAGCCATGTCCTGGCCCATAGCGGCAAATTTTTCGGACAGCTGCTGCAGTTTATCGGTCAGTTCGGGCGCGGGTGGGAGAGGGAGCTGCATGGTAAAATGAGACTATGTAAGGATTTGCGTGGTATTTGGCCGAAAGCCACTGTATTTCATTGCATTCTACCCTTATGGTTTGTACTTTAAGCCCGGTCCTGGTTTGTGATCACGGACACCTGTAACAACCTACCGTACCTTTCTCGTGAAACGACTTCTCTGTCTGCTGGCGCTGCTTCTGGCCAGCACCTTCGGATCCGCACAGCCCAAACTGGTGGTTCAGCATCCAAACGAACTCCTTGACCTGGGCGCTTACGTGCAATATTTCGAGGATCCTACCAATCAACTGACTTATCAGCAGGTTGCCCGATTGCCCGAGGGTAAATTCGAAAAAAGTACCGACAAGATCATTAACCTGGGTTATTCAGCCTCCCGAATCTGGCTAAAAATTAGCCTGGAGAACCGAACCCAGGAAGCGGTTTACGCCATATTTGAAGCCCAGGAGGTTGATTTTGTCGACGCCTATGTCGTCGGTGACACCACCTACCACCTGGAAACGGGAGCACTGCGGCCCTTCGGAAACCGCTTTTTTGCCATCAACAGCATCGTACTGAATCTGGGGAAGCGTCCGGCCTACCTTTACGTAGCCTTCAGAGACATGAATGGTCTTGTATTGCCGGCCAAGGTGGGAACCATCCAGCCGATCCTGGGTAAAGTTTACCGGGAAACGATGATCAATTTCTTCGTGATCGGGATCATGGCGCTGATTGCCCTGTTCAGTTTCTTCATGTACCGTTCCCTGAAGGACCTGGCTTACGGCTGGTACGCGCTGCACGTGGTTTTTTCTGCCCTGACGCTCCTGACGTTCGAAGGTTACCTGTCCGAGCTGCTCTGGCAGGAGATGCCGTACATGAACAACGGCATCAACTCCAGCCTTATCCGGCTGTTTACGCTGCTAACGGGGATTCTGTTCTCGGTGGCGTTCCTGAACCTGACGGAGATACTTCCCCGGACGATCGTATTCTACAAAGCCGTTAGCGCCCTGGCCATCCTGGCCGTAGTGACCAAAATCATGGGCTGGCAGCAGGCCGAGGGGGCCTTTAATCTGATTGTGCTGGTCACCTTCCTGTCGTTTCTGGGTGTCGGTGTCTGGCTGTATCGCCGGGGATTCAAGCCGGCCCGGTATTACCTGCTGGGCTGGGGGATCTACATTGTGGAGATTATGTTGCTGGTTCTCACCTTATTTAACGCGCTTTCGTTCGAGCATTTCTTTACCTACTATGGCTACCAGATCGGGGCCGTCTGCCAGGCGACCCTGCTGACGTTTGCGCTGATGGACCGGATCATCACCCTGCGGCGCGAGGCCCGGGAAGCTCAGGAACTGGCCCTGAAGCGACTGGCCGAAAACGAAAAACTGGTGGCGGAACAAAGCCGGATCCTGGAAAAAGAACTCGAGCGCCCCCAGCCGGGTACCAATACCGAGCTGAAGGAAATTCTGAAGGCCCTGCGGGAGGAGCGGGAAATGATCAAGAAAATTCCGATCGCGACCATGGAAGGGGTTCTGCTGTTTCCGGTCAACGACATTCTGCGCATCGAGGCCATGGGCAGCTACGCTAATGTGCACTTCGTCAACCAGCAGAAACTCATGGCCTCCCGTTCCCTGGCCGAGTTCGAGCAGCAGCTAACCGAGTACGATAACTTCTTCAAAACCCACAAATCGCACCTCATCAACATCAACTACGTCACTAAATACGTCCGGGGCGAAGGCGGTACGGTCCTGCTCACCGACGGCAGCGAAGTGGACGTGGCCCGGCGCGTCAAGCCGGATTTTCTGCGGAAGATGGGCCTGCTGGACAACTGACAAAGGTCGCCGTTGGTAAACTCAAACCCTCCGGACGTGAAAGAGCGGTGGCGGAGGCTCGCCCGGCTCCCTAGTTTTGGGGCATGCTTCACCAAAAAAAAGTAGTACACCCATCTTTCGGATTTAATTCATTCCTTCGTTCCGTTTACGGATCCCTGACCGGTTACTCGTTTATGCAAAAACACTACTTTCTGTTCCGGCAACTGCTGTTTGGCTGCTTGCTGCTTTTTTCCTCCGCGCTGCAAGCCCAGCCCGTCCAAACCCTCCGCGGCCGCGTTCTCGATAAGGAATCCAAATTTCCGCTTTTCGGCGCGACCGTTCAGTTAACCGACATAGGCAAAGGCATGACCACCGACACGGCCGGGGCATTCCGGCTGACGGGCGTTCCCATTGGCCGCCATACGGTGAAAGTCTCGCTGGTGGGCTATAAGGAGGCGCTGCTAAACAACATTGTTATCGACGCGGGTCGGGAAACGATTCTTGAGGTCGATCTGGAGGAAGATATCCGGCAACTCGCCGCCGTAACGGTCAAGGCCCAGCGGACCGGCGAGGCCCGCAACGAAATGGCCGTCGTCTCGGCCCGGCAGTTTTCGGTCGACGAAACCAACCGCTACGCCGGCAGCCGGGGTGAGCCCGCCCGGATGGCCTCCAACTTTGCGGGGGTGCAGGGAGCTGACGATGCCCGGAACGACATCGTCATCCGCGGTAACTCACCCCAGGGCGTCCTCTGGCGGGTGGAGGGCGTGAGCATCCCGAACCCGAACCACTTCGCCATCGCCGGCACCTCGGGCGGGCCGGTAAGCATCATCAACAACCGCTACCTAGGCAACTCGGACTTTTTCACGGGAGCCTTCCCGGCCGAGTTCGGCAACACCATTGCGGGCGTCTTCGACCTGAAGCTGCGCAACGGGAACAACGAGCGGCACGAGCGGATGATCCAGTTCGGTTTTCTGGGTACGGAGGCCATGGCTGAAGGCCCGCTGGGCAAGGGGAGTAAGGCCTCATACCTGGCAACTTACCGCTACGCCAACCTCGCCCTGTTCAAAAAACTCGGCATCGACATCGGTACCCAGGCTGTTCCGACTTACCAGGATGGCTTCTTCCGCCTCAATTTTCCCCAGAAAAATGGCTCAACCCTCTCGCTCTGGGCCTTTGGCGGAACGAGCACCGTCGACATTCTGGTCAGCCAGCAGGAAGTCCTCGACCGGAACATCTTCGGCCAGAACGACCGCGATCAATACTACACGTCGAAAATGGGTGTGGCGGGCCTGACCTACGCCAAGCCGATTAACAAGCAAACCTTCTGGAAGACCACGCTGGCCGTATCCGGCAGCAGCCAGGATGCCAACCACGATTACCTGTTCATGCGCAAGGACCGCGAGGGCTTGCCCATCGTCCAGAACAGCCGGTACGTTGTCGATTCCCTGCGGCCGATCCTGGATTACCGATTTTCCGAAACCAAGTATACGCTCAGCACCTTCGTCAACCACAAGATCAGCGCCCGCAGCACACTCAAGGCCGGCCTGATTACCGATCTGATCCGCTTCAACGCCTTCGACAGCGTCCGGACCTTCCTGGACCTGAACGCAACGCGGCTGTCGCCCTGGCGGAAGCGCTGGGACGTCAACGAAACCTACGTCCTGGTACAGCCGTATGTAAGTTACCGTTCGCGGCTGACGGAGAATCTGACGCTGACGGCTGGTCTGAATGCCCTTTACCTGAGCCTGAACAACAAGAGCTTTTCCCCCCTGGAGCCGCGGCTGGGCCTGAGCTGGGACCTGCCCGACCGCCAGAAGCTGAGTGTATCCGCCGGCCTCCACAGCCAGATGCAGCCGACCTATTCCTACTTCTACGGGGATAACCTGCGCACGGCGGCGGGGCAGCCGGCCAACCGCGACATGGGCCTCACCAAAAGCTGGCATTACGTGGCGGGTTACCAGCGCCTGCTGGGCCGCAACATGCGCCTGATGCTGGAAACCTACTACCAGCGGTTGTTCGACATCCCCGTTGAAAAAGCATCTTCGTCCTTCTCGATGGTCAATACCGGTGCGGCTTTCTCGCGGATTTTCCCGGGGGCGCTGGTGAACGCCGGCACGGGCCGGAACTACGGGCTTGAGCTGACCTTGGAGAAGTTTTTCAGCGACAACTACTACTTCCTGGTGACGGGTTCACTCTTTGACGCGAAGTACAAGGGATCAGACGGGGTGCTGCGGAATACCGACTTCAACGGCCGGTACGCCTTTAACGCGGTCTTCGCCCGGGAAATCACCTTCCGGCGGTCAAGCCTGAGTTTGGGCGCCAAGTACACGGCCGTGGGCGGACGCTGGTACGGGCCGGTCGACGAGCAGGCTTCGCGGCTGAATCAGGAGATTGTCTTCCTCAGCCAGGGTCGTAACACCCAGCAGTTTGCCCCCTACAACCGGGTCGACCTGAAAGTAGACTACAAGATCAACCGCACCGGCGGGAAGCGGGGCCTGACCCACACCATCTCGTTCGACTTCGTCAACGTGCTGGGCACCCAGAACATCCTTTCCCTGAGCTACGCTCCGCAGCCGGACGGCAGCTTCATCAAGAAGGAGTACCAGCTGGGCTTCCTGCCGATCTTCTTTTATCGGATTGATTTTTAACCATCGCCGATAAAATTCATTCCTTAGCCATAACGAGCCATGAAAGCGTTCGTTTTGCTTTTCCTGAATTCCTGGATGGTTTCTTTCGGGTTGGCCCAGACCGTAGCGGATACTCAACCACCCAAACAAATGTTTGGGGAAACCTACAGCATCTCGGTGAAATTGACCCATGTAAAATCTGTCGATGGATCCATCTATGCCCTGAACGACTCAGTGGTGTGGGTACTGCCCATTAAAATACTGTTTGCAACTCGCCTGGATCAGATAAGAAAACCGGTGGCGGTTCCGGTCGACCGGATTAAGTCAGGAACGGTCACGACTATGCCGTTGTCTACGGGCCTCTTTTCCGAAATGCCCCAGGTGCTGGGAAGAATTAGAACTCCGGACCCACTGGCCTGGCAACGACTGTTCCGGACCCTGATCGACGAGGCCAAGACTGACCCGCTCCCTACGACGAGCAGTCAACAGACGTACAGGAGCCGGTCCATCCGGGGACTGCTGCCGGACAGCGTCCGAATCCATCCGTCGGATCTGGGTTTTGGGGTGAGTCTTCTACCCAATTCCGTACGAGCGGAGAAGTTTCGGGGCGTGAATTATCACCGGATTATTGTCCATACGAAAAAAGGTCCCAACTACCAGGATTGTCTTTACGCGTTAACCGACACCTCCCTGATCCTGGCGGACCGGGAGGCTCTCCGCCATCACCTGCGCAGAAACGGACCGTTACCGGCATTCTACCAGGTTCCTGTCGACAACATCCGGGACCTGCGGGTGCTGGAGGTGAACCGCGGGGCTTCGTTTGCGCTGGGGGTGTTGACCCGGACCGGAAACCCGGCGTTTCCGTTTCGGTCCCGGGCCAATACGTCCGCCAGGGCCCGGGTTAGTGGTGCCGCAACGGCCGGCTGGTGGATGGAGCTGGAATCGTATTCCGTTTTGGGGCAGGCGGGAAAGTAAAGCATGAAACGGTGTAGGATGAACTGATTGGTATTAATTAACTTAGCCGGTCAAATGGTATCTTATCAAGTCGAAACACCGTTGTTTTTATGGATTCAAGCCTTTACCGAATTAGTTTTTTCGGCTGGTTTCTCCTGGTGAGCCTTGTGCTGGCGGGCTGCAGCCGACCCGCCGCCCGCTACCAGGCTTCTATTCGGGAAACCTTCCAAACGCCGCCGGCCCAGGCTCTGGACAAGGCAGATCTTCCAACCGCCGAACGTCAGGCAACAGCTCCGTTCTCCGAAATCCGGGTTAGCGATCCTAACGAAGTTACCGTTCCATCAAGCAAGCCGGGATCGGCCAGGACGGAAATGGCCTCGCCCGCGAATGTCCGAAAAAAGGCTTCTAAACGCCTGTTTCGGGACCAAACGAGGGCTGCCAGGGAATTTTTGCCACTGAACCGGGTAAGCAAACCAGCCGAGGAACGGCCCCAAAAAGGCATGGGCTTGCCGCTGGGACTGGCCCTTGTCGGCATAGCTTCCTTCCTGCTGACCAATATTTTCGGCGGGGCTATCCTGCTCGGGATCGGAGCCAGCGTTGCGGCCGTGGTACTGGGTATCGTAAAACTGAACCGGACCCGGCGCGGGGATTCCGGCCGAACCCTGGCCTGGATCGGTACCATTCTGGGTGGGGCCTGGCTGCTCTTTGTGCTGCTGGCTTTTATCGCCCTGATCGTCGCTTTCTCCAACGGCTTCGGGGGCTAAGGGCTTTTCGGATATTAACGCGAAGAGGCAGTCAGATGGCTGCCTCTTCGCGTTAATATCGTTTAGGTTAATCCTGCCACTTCTTCTCGATATCCTCCAGGCTCAGCCCTTTGGTTTCAAAGACGATAAATCGGGCGAATAGCAGGCCAATGAGACAAACGGCCGTGTAGATCATGAAGATACCGCCGTTGGTTCCCAGGGCGCTGGCCGCCAGCAGCGGGAAGGTAAAGCTGACCCAGAAGTCGAAAAACCAGTGGTAGAAGGAGCCCAGGCTGGTGGCAAAGCCGCGGATGCGCAGGGGGTATACTTCGGAAATCAGCAGCCAGCCCAGGGGCCCGAGACTGATGGCGAAAAAGAAAATGTACACGTAAACGCCGCCCACCGAGAGAATCCGCAGCAGTTCGGTACCCAGTGACTCCCGGAAATAGAAGGCGAAGGCAATGGTCGCCAGCGAGAAGGCCGTTCCGATCAACCCGACGTACAGCAGGGGCTTGCGGCCCCATTGGTCGAGGAAGCGGACGGCTACCAGTGTGGAGAGGGTATTGACGACGCCCACCCCGACGGTCGCCATGATGGCCGTTGCGTTGGAGTCGAAACCGGCCAGCCCAAAGATGCGGGTGGAATAATAAATTACGGCATTGATGCCCGAGAACTGCTGGATCAGGAAAATGCCGATACCGATCAGCAGCGGTATCCGCAGCCGCCGCGTGAACAGCTCCCGCCAGTCGACCTTTCGGGTTTTCTCCTCATCGTTGACTTTTTTGATCTGGTTGAATTCGGTCTCCACCTTATCGGTCTCGTGCAAGCGCGTGAGTACTGCCCGGGCTTCTTCGGTCCGGCCTTTGCTCACCAGCCAGCGCGGGCTTTCCGGGACGAAAAACATGCCGATAAAGAGAATCGCCGCCGGCACGAAGCCCGCCCAGAACATCAGCCGCCAGCCGTTTTCCGAATCGGCAAAGGCGTACCCTACCAGGTAGGAGACCAGAATGCCGATCGTGATGGCGAGCTGAAAAAAGGTAACCAGCCGCCCCCGAATCTCACTTGGGGCAATCTCCGCGATGTACAGGGGCACCGAAAAGGAAACGATGCCGATGGCCAGACCCAGCATGAGCCGCCCGCCGATGAGCACATCCGGTGAAGGAGCAATGGCGGTAATGATGGAACCCAGGACAAAAATCAGCGAGGCCAGCAGGTTGATGCGTTTCCGGCCCAGGGCGTCGGCCAGGCGACCGCTGAGCAGCGAACCGGCCATCCCGCCCACCAGGACCGCCGATACCGCCCAGGCTTCGGCCGTGGCGGAAAGATCCCACTGGTGTTTAATGAAAGGCAGCGCTACGTTGATGACGCCGGTATCGAAACCGAAGAGCAGGCCGCCCGTGGCCGCAATGGCCGCAATGCCGTACAGAAGCAGGGTTTTGTTGGTCATAGACAGGGTAGGAGAGTAGCGTCCGGCCGGACGTATAGGCTTTGCAATATAGGGCATTCGGGAGATTTCCGCGGAAAGCTTTGCGGGAATGAAAAGCGGCGATCCGGTTCTTTTTGCTTATTTTTGACTAAAAACCACCCGAAAAATTGGCACGTCCGTCCACCACCACGACAGCGCCGCGCGTTGTAAAAGAAACCCCGCTCAACCGGCAATATAACCAGATTAAAGCGAAGTATCCCGGGGCGCTGCTGCTCTTCCTGGTCGGTGATTTCTACGAAACCTTCGGGGAAGACGCCATTAAAGCCAGCCGCATCCTGGGCATCACGCTGACTCGCCGCAATAACGGGGGAGCGCAGGAGGAACTGGCCGGCTTCCCCCACCATTCGCTGGACACCTACCTGCCCAAACTCGTCCGGGCCGGCGAGCGCGTGGCTATCTGCGACCAGCTCGAAGACCCCGCCCAGGCCAAAGGCATTGTCCGCCGGGGCGTTACCGAACTGGTTACGCCCGGCGTCTCCTTCAACGACAATGTGCTGGACACCCGCCGCAACAACTACCTGGCCGCCCTGCACTTCGGGAAGGGCGAGGACCAGTTCGGCATTGCCTTCCTGGACGTATCCACCGGCGAATTTCTGACGGCCCAGGGTAACGGCGCCTATGTCGATAAACTCCTGCAGAGCTTCAACCCTTCGGAAGTCCTCTACTGCAAGCGGCAGCGAAAGGAATTTGCCGAGCGCTTCGGAGGCGATAAATTTCACACCTACACACTGGAGGACTGGGCCTTTACCTACGACTTTGCGTACCCGCAACTGACGCAGCACTTTAAAACGGCTTCGCTGAAAGGCTTTGGCGTGGAGACGCTGACCGACGGCATCGTGGCCGCCGGCGTAATCCTGCATTACCTCCACGAAACCGAGCATAAGGAAGTCGCCCACATCGCCCGCCTGACGCGGCTGGAGGAAGACAAATACGTCTGGCTCGACCGCTTCACCATCCGGAACCTGGAGCTGGTGCAGGCCCAGCAGGAGGGCGGCGTCCCGCTGATTCAGGTGCTGGATCAGACCGTGACGCCCATGGGCGCACGCCTGCTGCGCAAATGGCTGATGCTGCCCCTCAAGGACCGGGTATTGATCGAAGAACGGCTGAGTACGGTGGAAGCGCTCTGCGAATCGGCCACCGAGGAAGGGCCCGGCCTGGAGGGGCCCGGCCTGCTGGAAGGGCTGACTCAGCACCTGAAGCAGATCGGCGACCTGGAACGCCTGATTTCCAAAGTGGCTGTCCGCCGCGTTTCACCCCGCGAACTGCTGCAGCTGAAGCGTTCCCTCCAGCACATTCTGCCCATCAAGGAGATGATGCTGACAGCGCTTGATCAGCAGACGCTGACGAGTTCGCTGCGGAAATACGCCGATCAGCTGAATCCGGTGACTTACCTGCTCGACCGCATCGAAGCCGAACTGCGCGACGATCCCCCGACGGTAGCCAACCAGGGCGGGATGATTCGCACGGGCGTCGACCCGGAGCTGGACGAGCTGCATGCCCTGGCCTATACGGGCAAGGATTACCTGATTCAACTGCAGAACCGGGAAATCCAGCGTACCGGCATTAACTCGCTGAAAATCGCCTATAACAAGGTCTTTGGTTACTACCTGGAAGTCACCAACGCGCACAAGGACCGGGTGCCCGAAGACTGGATTCGCAAGCAGACCCTGGTCAACGCTGAGCGCTACATTACGCCGGAACTGAAAGAGTACGAAGAAAAAATCCTGAACGCCGAGGAGCGGATTTTCGCCATCGAGCAGCGAATGTTTAACGACCTGGTGCTTGCGGCGGGGGAGTACGTAGCGGCGGTGCAGCAGAACGCACGGGTGGTATCGGTCCTGGACGTGCTGGCTTCCTTCGCCCAGGTGGCCCGGAAAAATAAGTACGTCCGGCCGCAGATGAACGAAGGCAAAGCGCTGCGCATCCGAGATGGCCGCCACCCGGTCATCGAACAGCAGCTGCCGCCGGGTGAAAGCTACGTGCCGAACGATATCGACCTCGACGACGAGCAGCAGCAGATCATCGTCATTACCGGACCGAACATGGCCGGAAAGTCGGCGCTGCTCAGGCAGACGGCCCTGATCGTCCTGATGGCCCAGACCGGCTGCTTCGTTCCCGCCTCTTCGGCGGAAATCGGGCTGGTCGACAAGATTTTCACCCGGGTAGGCGCCTCGGACAACCTCTCGAGGGGCGAATCGACTTTCATGGTGGAAATGACCGAGACGGCCTCGATCCTGAATAACCTCAGCGACCGGAGCCTGGTGCTGATGGACGAAATCGGGCGGGGAACCAGTACCTACGACGGGGTGTCGATCGCCTGGTCCATCGCGGAATACCTGCATAATCATCCTAAGTACCGGGCGAAAACGCTGTTTGCGACCCACTATCACGAGCTAAACGAGCTGGCCAGCGATCTGCCGCGGATCAGGAATTACAACGTTGCGGTGAAGGAAGTCGGAAACCGGGTAATTTTTCTTCGGAAGCTGAAGGAAGGCGGGTCGGAGCACAGTTTCGGCATCCATGTGGCCCAGATGGCCGGCATGCCGCCGGAGATTGTTAACCGGGCGGGGGAAATTCTGGATCAGCTGGAACAGAACCACAGCCGGGAGCATAACCGGGAGCGCCTGCGTGAAGCGCCCAAACCCAGCAACGAATTAGCGCTCAAGATCTTCGAAGCGGGCGACCCCAAGGCCGAACTGATCCGGGAAAAGCTCCGGACCATCGACGTCAACCGCCTGACGCCCATCGAGGCGCTTCTGAAACTGAATGAATTGTTGAAACTGGCGGAATGAAGTTTCAGTTTATGGTTTAGGGTTTAGCGTTTATGGTTGCTTCGCCCCAACCTGTTTGAAAAGGCGGAGCAACCATAAACCTTAAACCATAAACTATAAACCTACTTAGGCATGGCAAAAATAGCCGGGTCCACAGAAGGGTTGATGACAATTTTGGTGATGGTCGTTTTCATGGTCGACGGCATGCCCGGGGCGGTCAGTTCAACGCTATAGGGCAGGGTAAGCCCTTCCACGGCCCGGAAGTCCGCGAAGTCGGCTTTCACCTCGGCCGTCTGGCCCTGCACGTTCACCACCGCCTTTGAACCGATAACCTGGAAGGAATTGGCGTCGACGTAATAATTGACGGTGCCTTCCGGCCGGTTGACCTTCACATTAAATACCGATTTACCGTTATACTGCTCTTTCCCGACCAGCTCCAGCGGATATTTGTTCGTCCGGGCGTAGGCCAGCTGCAGGCCGGTTGGTTCCGTATTGCCTTTGGAGAGTTTCACCTGTTCGGCGGGAAGCTCCTGGGGCGTAGTTCCACCCATCATGGGGTTGATCATCCAGCCTTTGTCGCCGTCGATGACCGAAACGATGCTCTGGCCCATGACGGCGATTTCGGTCCGGGCGGATTTACCCACTACCACGGTTGATTTGCCGGTCATATCCATGCCCATCATGTTCATGGCCTGTTCGTACTGAATGCTTTTCACGTTACCTACTTTGTCCGCGCCGCCGACGGCCGCTATGTGTTTGTCCAGAATCTGCTCGGCGGTCTGCACGAAGGAGGCTGTTGAAAGGAATAGGGCTGCCACAGCCACCCGGATGCGATTTTTCATAGAAGTGCTTTACGATTGCGTACTTAAGGTACGCTTTTTCGGTCAATATTATTGCCCATCCACCAGCCCGGAAGCTGGCACTCAGAGCGGCATGTGCCGGGAGGTCATCCGGTGCTTCATCAGGCCGGCCTTCAGCGTCTGGGCCTGCCGGAGCAGCTTTTCGCCATCATTGGCGTCGTAATCATTCTGAATCAGCCCCCTGGCTTCTTCCATGGCGGCGTCGGGGCGGTCGAGCAGCAGATAGAGCGTGGCCAGGTTGTAGAAGGCAGAATACCGCATTTTCTGGTCCCGTTTGTCGCTGCCGGTGTACTTGCCCTTCATTTCCTGCAGGTAATCCATCAGTGGCTGGAGATCGCCGGCCAGGCGGTCAGTTGTCTCGGTAGCCCGCATGGTTTTGAAGAGTTCCTTGACGGCCTTAATGGCTTCCTGCTGGATGGGATACTCCGGATGCGACTTGGAATCCAGGATCCATAGAAATTCCCGGGTCTGAACCGGAACGTAGCCGTAGGTCGCGTTCAGTTCGTTGCCGGCCGTAACGACGGCATCGTTCACGTAGCGGGTGATCAGTTCGGCGCGGATGGAGGCCTGGTTCTGCTCCAGGTATTTCGTGGCTTCCTGGGCCGTGTTGAACTCCTTGGTGGTGAAGTTCAGCTGGTTTGGAAAAAAGCCACCGCTCACGCGCCGGGTATTGGGCGTGTCGAAGCTCGTTGAGGCGTTTTTCAGGAACCGGTTCGACTGAATTTCCTTGGCTTTCGCTTCCGCCTGCCGCTGCTGGCGCGGATCGTTTTCGATGGGCCCGAACACGTCGTAGCCGCCCGTCACGCTGAAGCGGATCGTCATGGCGTAGTAGGTGCGGGTGGAGGTTTTGCCGTCCTTCTCCTTTTTTTCTTCGTTGCGGGTGGTTAGGTCCGACTTCTCAAACCGGACATCCCCGAAGTTTATCACCAGCCCGACGGTAGGATTGGCTTCTACCTTGCGGAAACCGGCCAGCTGGATCCGGTCGTAAATGGCCGGTGGGGGAATCACGCTGCTGACCGCCGCCGAAGCGTTGACACGCACCCCGTAGGTCCGCTGGTCGGGCTCGACATATTCGCGGGGAAGCGTCAGGTAGCTGGCATCAAAGGAGTAGCGGTCGAGATCAACTTTCTGGGCCTGGGCCGAAAGCAGGCTCAGGCATCCCATCAACACGCTCAGGGTTCGTGTGGTAAACGGTGTTTTCATCGCCGAAAAGAAAGATAATAACGCAAACATATCATTTTGTCGATGCCTCCGGAAGTGCCCCGGTAAGTTTTCGTTGCCTTTCCGGTCGGCACCCCGGCCCGGTGCCCGTCGCGTGTTTTTTCGGCAGGGAATGTTTACCTTGGGTTCCCAAAACCCTTTTAACCCTACTTTCACTGTATCGCGATGAAGCTTACAACCCGGTTTCAGCTTTCCGCCATGATGTTTCTCCAGTTCTTCGTCTGGGGAGCCTGGTACAGGCAAATGAGTAAGTACCTGTTTACCCAACTGAACGCTACGGGCGACCAGGTGGGCAACGCCTATACGGCCTTTTCCATCGCCATGATCATCGCGCCCTTCTTCGTGGGCATGATTGCCGACCGGTACTTTGCCGCCCAGAAAGTGCTGGGCATTCTGAACCTGCTCGGCGCGGCGGTGCTGTTTTTTTTGACCCAGGAAACCAATCCGGACCGGTTTTTCTGGTGGATTCTGGCTTATTGCCTGACCTTTGCCCCGACGCTGGCCCTGACCAACTCCATCGCCATGCAGCAGATGAGCAGCCCCGAAAAGGAATTTCCGGGGATTCGGGTGCTGGGAACCCTGGCCTGGATCGTGGTTACCAACATTGTGGGCTTTATGAACGTCGGTGGCGAGGTGACCATCTTCCGCATTTCGATGTTCGCCGCCCTCGTGCTGGGCCTCTTCTCGTTTACCCTGCCGGATACGCCTCCGAAAGCTACTGCCCCCACCTCGTTTGGCCAGGTGCTGGGTCTGGATGCCTTCCAGCTGTTTAAAGACCGCTCGTTTACGATCTTCTTTATATCCTCCGTGCTGATCTGCATTCCGCTTTCGTTTTACTACGCCATGGCCAACCCCTCGCTGACCGACGCGGGCATGACCAACGTGGAGAACAAAATGTCGCTGGGCCAGGCCTCGGAAGTTATTTTCCTGCTGCTGCTCCCGCTGGCGTACAGCCGTCTGGGTGTTAAAAACATGCTAATCGTGGGGCTGATCGCCTGGATCGTCCGCTTCCTGGGATTCGGTTACGGCGATGCGGGCTCGGGCGAGTGGCTGTTCTACATGGCCATCCTGCTGCATGGCGTCTGCTTCGACTTTTTCTTCGTGACGGGGCAGATTTATACCGACAACAAAGCCGGCGAAAAAATCAAATCATCGGCCCAGGGTCTCATTACGCTGGCTACCTACGGCATCGGCATGGGTATCGGCTCTAAACTGGCCGGGATCGTGGCCGATACGTATACCGTCGGTGGTAAAATCAACTGGACCTCGGTTTGGCTGGTACCGGCGGGGATTGCCGTGGTCGTACTGGTCCTGTTTGTCCTGTTCTTCAGCGACACCAAAAAGCCGGTTCCCACCAAGGATGAGTTGGTGACGGGGCCGCTTTAGCCATCGGACAGGCACGAACGGAGCGCGGTTTCGGCCGCGCTTTTTTTTGGGATGGGGATATAGAGGAAAGACAAAAGAGTAAAGAAACCAGAATAGGAGTTGTTGAGAACGCTTACGCTTTATGGGGGAAAAGACGCTGCAATTAATTTCGTACAACGTGAACGGCATCCGTTCGGCCATCAGCAAAGGGCTGATCGACTGGCTGGCCGGACAGGCGATTGATGTATTGTGTTTTCAGGAAGTAAAGGCTACCCACGATGTCGTGGATCTGAAACCATTTGAGGATCTGGGCTACTGTTACCACTGGCATTCGGCCGAAAAGAAGGGCTATAGCGGGGTCGCCACGTTTTCCCGCATCAAACCGGACCAGGTGGTCATCGGCTGCGGGATCCCGGCCTACGATTGCGAAGGGCGGATTCTGCGGACGGATTTCGGGGACTGGACGCTGCTGAACTGTTATTTTCCGTCCGGAACGACCGGAGAAGTGCGGCAGGCGGTGAAGATGCAGTTTCTGGAGGATTTTTACACGTACGCGCAGGCGCTCAAACAGGAACGTCCCAAGCTGATTATCGTCGGGGATTACAACATCGCCAATACCGAACGCGATATCCACGATCCCGTCCGAAACAAAAATACCACGGGGTTCCTGCCCGAAGAACGGGCCTGGATGAACCGCTGGTTTGCCAGTGGGTTTCACGATGCCTTTCGGCTGGTTCATCCCGAAAAAGTAGAATACAGCTGGTGGAGCTACCGGGCCGGTGCCCGGACCAACAACAAAGGCTGGCGCATCGACTACGTTTCGGTCAGCGACGCCCTCAAAGAACAGGTAATCGAATGCCGGCACCTGAAGGATGGCATCCACGCCGACCACTGCGCCGTCTGGGCAGAATTAGTCGTTTAACGTTTAAGGTTGCTTCGCCCAAATGAATGGAATTTGGCGAAGCAACCTTAAACGTTAAACCTTAAACGTTAAACCTTAAACTTACCTTGGCAGAAGCACCCGGTCGATGACGTGGATTACGCCGTTCGTGGCCGGGATATCCGCACGGACAATCCGGGCAGCGTTGTTGCTGTTTCCGGCACCCGTCAGGCTGATCGTGTTGTTGCTTACCGCAACGGCGACATTCCCACCGCCCTGGGTTGCAACGTTACCGGCCGTCAGGCTGGGGGAGAACACCCGGCCCGGGATCACGTGATAAACCAGAATGTCGGTCAGGGCAGTAGCCGTAGCGGCATTGATCGCCGTAGTATCCCGGTAACCGGCCGCCCGGAAGGCGGCGTTCGTCGGGGCAAATACCGTGATCGGCGTAGTCGTTGACGTCAGAGCGTTGTTGACCGTCGTACCGGCGCGGCGCAGGGCAGCGGCCAGCAGGCTAAGGCTCGTATCGGCCTGAGCGACCTGAAGCAGGTTACCCGTCGGAGGCATCAGTACACGGTCGATGACGTAAACCTGGGCGTTGGTAAAGCCTTCGAGGCTTGTTTGCGTCACCCGGGCATTGTTTACGAACACGTTACCACCGCTGTTGCGGGTGATGTAAAGCGCGTTATTTCCACTCGTATTGGCCGTAGCGTTGCCAGTCGTTTCAAAAGAAGCCGGCAGCACCCGGCTACCAACGATGTGGTACCGAAGAATGCGTTGCAGATTCGCCTGGGTGGCGTTGTTGATGGCAGCTTCATCGGCAAAGCCAGCCGCCTGGAAGGCTGCGTTCGTCGGAACAAAGACCGTGATGTTGGCCCGGTTGACCGAGTCCATCAGACCCGCCCGGCGTAGGGCTGAGCTAAACAGCGAATAGTTACTCGTATTGGCTGCCAGAGCATCAGTCAGCGTGTTGTACGTGGTCGTACCCGGGGTTACGTTATCGTCATCGTCATCCCGACAAGCCGTCAGACTCACTGACGTTCCTGTCACCAGTACCGCCAGGAAGAGGCTTTTCATGTTCCTGAGTAACATCATAATTTGGCTTTTTAATGGTGTGAAATAATTACCAGCCGGATAAGATACCCTTCGTTAACTGGTCCTTTCCACAACGGCTGACCTCAGGCTAATGTTGGCTAAAGACGGGCTTGTGTGTATAGGCAAATACCGGCAAGCGGCCTGCGGTAGCCCAGACGGTCATTTTAGGAGGCAAATCCTAAGGAAACGGTACCGGCTCTATTCGCTTAGGCCCCCAGATGACTTCAAGCGTTGAGGATATGCCCTGATCCGGTACCTGCTTGTTAGGTGTAACCCTGATTCGGAAAAAGAAAATTGGCGGCTCCCTCAGTTTACCGCAGAAAAGATTGACTAATTAGGCGGATTGTGTAGCTTTGTTCACGCCTATTTCTACAGAGTGTAGATTTTTTTACCCGATACGAACTTGGAACAACAAAGAAACCCGCCATCCTGCGGGTTTTTTTTATGCAGTATCATTGAATTGGCAGACGGTAAACCTGGTTAGCGTTTCCCGAATAAATTATTGATAATCAACAGGTTTGCTGATATGCCGTTGAGGTTTATTCTCCTTTAGCCAACAAAAAAGGGCAAAAAAATAGCTGGTCAATGTGCCAGCCTTTTTTTTACCCACCGTAACTTGTACTTAACTGTCTATTTATAACGCAAGCGGTGTGCCAATGCGTATAATGCTCTACCGTTTTGGTGCCGCAGGCTCAGATTGAGTCGATATCGTTTCGCTCCGTGGACTGTGATCCGCCTCCGGTCGTTAAGGGAGTAGTCGGGTACAAACCGTGCCCGGTTAGCATTCCATACCAAACTGTATAGCGAAATGAAGAAAAAGTCATTCTTCGGGCTCGCGCTGGCTGCCATCCTGCTGGCCGCCTCGTCAGGAAATGGGTTCGCCCAGACACAACCCGTCCCAACCACGACACCTGCCCAGGGTCAGGGATCGACTACCGACCCGTCCCGGACGGGCACCTCAACCTCTTCCGGCACCAGCTCCGGGACCACGGGTACCACCGGATCAACGGGTACCACCGGAACCACAGGTACGACCGGATCAACGGGCACCACAGGTACCACGGGGTCAACAGGCACCACCGGCACTACCGGAAGCACGGGTACTATGGACGGTGCCACCATGAGTGGCAGTACAGCCTCCGGTTCCGGAACAGGGAGCGGAAGTGGAACCCGGTTCGGCGGCCGCGAACGTCGCGGTGGATCGACGGGCCGCGACCTGACCCTGAGCGCTGCCCGCTCAGCGGATCATACCATTCTGTTCCGGGCCTTGCGGGTCTCGGGTCTGACCGACCAGGCCTCCGGAAAAGGGCCGTATACGGTCTTTGCCCCGACGGATCAGGCCTTCAACAGCCTGGCAGCCGGTACGGTCGAAAATCTGATGAAACCGGCCAACAAACAACGGCTGGTCCGCCTGCTGGCGGCGCACGTGGTGAAAGGGAGCCTGTCGGCTGAACAACTCCAGGACGGCCAGACCCTGAAAACCCTGACGGGGGCAACGCTGACCGTCAGCAAAGAAGGGGAAACGGTAACCATCACCGACGCCCAGGGGAATGCAGCCCGGGTGGTCCATCCGGATATCAAGGCCACCAACGGCACCGTTCACGCCATTGACGCGGTGCTGGTTCCGGCCCGTTAAACACCGAAAACAACAAAAATCCCGGATTAGACCTGCTTGGTCGAATCCGGGATTTTTATTGCTAGGTACGGTCAGGCAGCCGAAGGAAGCTGCGGCAACGAGATATCCGAAATAACGAGGCGTCGCCGGGCCGGAAGGGCCGGGTGGCGGGCTGTCGGGTTACTGGGATCGCCCCAATTGGAAATAGGTTTGGCGGTGGGCTGAAACTGGCCCAGGACCTCCTGCCCCGAGGGGTCGAAGAATGGTTTCATTCCCTCCGAGTTGCGTTCAGTCAATCCACTGCCGGCGAGGGAAACCAGCGGTGCCGGCGCTACGAGCCGCAGCCCCGGCAGCAGTTCCACGTACGGGTCTGGATTGGTCATCATTTCCTTGAAGAACAATACCCGGTAAAGATACCAGGTCGTTTCCGGATGAAGCCGCAGCTGGAAGTAGTTATCGTTCTTCTGCCGCTGCACCTGGGTCTGAACGTACCGCATACCGCTGTTGTAGGCTGCGGCCGTCAGCGACCAGGAGCCCAGGTGCGAGTACAGTTTGCGCAGGTACCGGCAGGCCGCGTCGGTCGCTTTGGTGAGGTTGTACCGTTCGTCCGTACGGGGGCCAACCTTTAGTCCCAGTTCACGGGCCGTTTCAGGCATGAGTTGCCAGTAACCAGCCGCACCCCGGGGGGATTTCGCATGCTGGTGCAGGCGGCTTTCGGCCACTGCCAGGAAACGGAAGTCAGCCGGAATCTCGTATTTCTCCAGAATAGGGTCAATACACGGAAAACAGGCTGCCGCGCGCTTGTTAATGAGGCGCAGCTCGCCGGTTTGCTGGGCGTGCGTTTTCAGCACGTACATCCAGCGGCGGGATACAGTCTCCTGCTCGAGCGGAAGCGGTTCTCCACAAAATTCAACCGAAACATGGGGTAAATTGTGATCTGGAACCTGGGCAGCGTATGCCGGAGTAGCCGTTCGGAGTGTGGGTAGTGGGATGGGAGCGGTCGGAACCGTCTTAGTAGCGGCCAGCAATACCGGGCGCAAAGTAGCCATCAATAAGGGCAATCCAATTCTCTTTAACAAAACATAAAGTCGATTGGTTAGATAGGGATAACTGAAGGTTTAACCGAAACGTGCCATTGCCTCAGGGAATTGAGGCAACGGTTCCCAGTAAGTTACATCCAGCTCAGGTAATGCCCTGCCCGAATCATGGTCTAATGGATGTAAAGCGGATAAAGCGTAAGTTCAGGAGCGTTCATGGTGAGGCTACGGCCCGGCTCCGGGGCGCAATCTTTTTCCCTAACTTCCGTGCAAGTGCGGAAACGGCCCGGCTTCAGGCGTTTAGGCTGCTTTGTCCTTAGGCTGGTTCGGTGAAGCCGCCGTTAATCCATTCGTCGGGGCCAATCCGGAGCCAGGCTTCCTGGCGCTGCAAAACGCTGACTACTTCGCCCTGGATAAGCTTACGGACCACGGCAAAGCTCGTCCCCGGCCCTATCCGAACATTTAGTTCTTTGGCGCTTACCCGGCGTCGGATCTGTCCTTCCACTTCGTCCAGAAACTGGCTCCAGATGGCCTGCTCAAGCATCATTCTTGGACAGTCCTTGCCCGTAATATCGTAATGCCGGAGCACATCCCGGCGGCCAATCTGGTACTTCTGCATTAAATGCCGGGTCAGATCGATGGTATTGGCCCGCATGCGGTCGAAGTCGCCGTCGGCATTGACGCACATTTCAATCCCAATCGTGTAATTATTGGGGCTGTCGGAGCTGGGGATCAGCGGCTGAGCAACCCGCATCAGCCGAAACGCGTCGGCTTTATACCGGTGCCATTTCGCCCCGACATGGAAGCCTACTTCATCGTCGGGCAGGCACTGAAGGATGGTCCGGTCGTCGACCAGGTAGTGTGCGGAGGCGTACACCTTGTTGCCCCTGGCATCCCGGATGAAGGGCGTCGTGTTGAAGTAGTTGCGGTTGGCCAGGGCATTGGCTCCCCGGTTGGTGTTGGCGGTCCAGTGAATGATAATGCCCCGTAACGCCTTTAGTTTGCGCCCGGGGCGGTTGTAATTGGTCAGCAGGTTTTGGGTGATCGGTAGCATGGCATGGGTTCGGGCTATGAGGTGGATTCCTAGGCCGAAGATGCAAAAAAAGCAAAGACGCGCAAGCCTCTCTGTATGAAAGTCTTGCGCGTTTTTCTTAAGCGGCAATTGGCATCGGTACCGCCGGCGCCGGAACCCGTATCGGTTGCTTTTTTTCCGGCAGCAGCCGTTTACTGGCCTGGAGAAGCGGCATCTCCAGAAACTTCCAGGAAAGCCAGGCCAGGCCCACCAGCAGCACAAAATTCTGGAAGATATACCAGTACTTTTCCTGCTGCAGGGCCATGGGCAGTCGCTCGTTCAGGGGAGCGAACCATTTGTAGGCATGAAAATTCAGCGTGATATGGTAGAGGTAAAGGCCGTAACTGATCTTCCCCAGAAAAAGCAGCGCCGGATGGCGGAACACCAGCCGAATTGGCGGAGCGAGAGCGTCCTGCCGTACAACCAGGTGCAGGATCAGCCAGCAGACCACCAGGGCCATCAGCGTACGGTTATGCAGATAGATCAGATTGCCCCAGAACGATTGCACCAGAATCAGCAAAAGGCTGACCGCCGCCACCGGACTCAGAATCTGGTAAACCCGCTCCCGAATCCCCGGCCGGAAGGTCATCACCCAGGCCAGGAGTGCGCCCAGGCCCAGCGCGTCAAGCACCGTATGCGATAAGACGTGGCTGAACCCATCGACGGGTAGCAAGAACTGACTGACCAGACCAATGAGGATGCTGCCCAGGATGGCCGAAAGCAGATGGCGCCTGGGGACAAAAAAGATGACCAGCGGCCAGAGCACATAGAATTGCTGCTCGACTCCCATGGACCACAAGTGCGCCAGCTCGCCCCAGTTTTTTTTGTGGTGAATGTAAAAGTTGCCCGTAAACGTCGCGTGGGAGAGGTAGCCCAGCCAGGTTAGTGCGTGGTTTTTGAGCAGGTAGGTCAGCAGGATGGTCAGGTAATAGGCCGGCAGAATGCGGATGGCCCGTTTGACCAGGAATCGCCAGATGGCGACGTGTTTAGCGGTTCCCTCGGCTTCCGCCCGCAGCCGGTCGGTTAGTAATATTTTAGTAATGAGGAAGCCGCTGACGGTGAAAAAAATATTGGGAGCATCGATGACATTGGAAACGTGGTGGCCAATACTTCCCTTGGGAAACCAGTGGTGAGTAATGACCGAAAGAATTGCCAGACCCCGCAGGGCGTCCAGTTCTTTAATGTAGCGCATGACGTTGAGTAATGGTTGTTCAGACAGAAAAAGCCATGATTTTGACTTGACCTGAACAAGAAGCCTGCCAAATAAATGAAAATAATTTCATTTTTAAGGAGGTCCATTACGCAATTCTTAAGGGGCAGCGAACAGGCGCACCAACGCGATACCGGGGTGACCGGGCGTGGAACGAGAGCCCAAAAGGCCTGGGACGGGAGTCTTATTGAGGCTCCTTCAGCCGGGCGTGGCGGTGGTCCAGCCATTTCATCACCGGGCTGGCCAGAATACCGTGCATAAAGATCGATACCAGCACCACAAAGCCGGTGATGGCCCAGAGTAGTTCACCTTCCTGAAAATTGCCTTTCTCCAGGGCATAGGAGAGGTAGAAAAAAGAGCCGATGCCGCGGATGCCAAAACTGCTGATCACCCAGCGTTCGTCGTGCTGAATCGGCGAGCGGGAAAGTACCAGATAGCCAACCAGCGGCCGGATAACCAGCAGAATGAGCAGTCCCAGGACGATGTCAGTCCAGCGCAGGGGCCCCAGTAGACCGTTGGCCACAGCTCCCCCGAACAGAATGAGGAGAATGACGATAAAGAGCCGTTCGATCTGGTCCGAAAAAGCGTGCATCTGCTGGTGGTACTCGTGGCTCCGCTCGTAACTCCGGATAGTAATGGCCGCGATAAAGACGGCCAGAAACCCGTAGGCTTCCATCAATTCGGTGACGCTGTAGGTTATCAGGGTTACGGCCAGGGCGACAAAACCGTAGGCCGAAGCTTTAATCTCAACCCGCTTGGGAAGTCCAAAAATCAGGTAGGACAGGAGTTTGCCCGAAAGCCAGCCCGCTACCAGCCCAACGACAATGCGGTACAGGACATCCTTGAGTGCCCAGTGCTGCAGGGTATCGGCCAGGGACGTCTGGATGGCAACCAGCCCAAGCGCCAGGTGAATAAACGGAAACGCCAGGCCGTCGTTCAGGCCGCCTTCGGCCGTCAGCGCAAACCGTACCGCATCTTCTTCCCCTTCGCCGGGATCGCCCACCTGGACATCCCCGGCCAGAACCGGGTCCGTAGGCGCAATGGCGCCCCCGAGCAGCACCGCGGCGACCGGAGCCAGTCCGGCCAGCCACCAGCCTGCCGTAGCCACCAGCCCAATCGTCAGGACCATACCGACCGTCGCCAGCAGCAGGGGTACCCGCCATTCCCGGAACGAAAAGGGCTGATCGATTTTCAGGCCCGTACTAGTGAGGGCGATGATCACGCAGAGTTCGGTCAGGTGCGTAGTCAGCGTCGGATGCGCCAGAGGATCGGGATACGGAAGCGACAGGGGCAGCTTGAAGAAAATCCAGCCAAGACTTACGTATATGAGGGGATAAGACAGGGGAGAACGCTGAAGCAGGGAAGGCAGCCAGGCAACACCCAGGGTAGCCAGGCCCAGAACAATTAACAGAATCAGGTACGTCATAACTGCCTCAACAGGCTCTGTTTTACCTGCGTTAAACAATCCGGCTCAGCGGAAGAGCGGATGAATCCATCCAACGGGAAAGGGCTGTTAATTTTTTATTCCTGTCCGGAGGTTGCAACTTCGCGCCAAACCCTCCGTCTCCATGCTGTATCTGATCCTGAGTATCATCCTGTCGGTGTTGCTGCTGCTGAACTTCCGGTTGTTTCCCCGGTTCAGGGTCAACACTTTTCAGGCGATTGTCTTTAACTATCCGGTATGTTTTCTGACGGCTGGTTGCTGCTGCCGGCGGGTCAATCGTTTGGGCTGGAACCGGAACAAACCTGGACCTGGCTGGCGCTGGGTCTGGGTGTCGGCTTTATCGTCACCTTTCTGCTTTCGGGCGCCTCGACCCAGCGCATGGGCATTACCGTCACCTCCCTGGCCAACAACCTCTCCCTGGTGATCCCGGTCTTTTTCAGTCTGTTCATCTTCCAGACCGGCGGTAAAGTCTTCGATGCCTGGAACTACCTCGGGCTGCTGCTGGCGCTGGTGGCCGTGGGCCTGAGTGCTTACCGAAAAGATTCCGCCAATGCGGAGCATCGACCCGCTGGCTGGGCGGTGCTGCTGCCGGTGGCGGTCTTCCTGATGTACGGGAGCACCAACACCCTGATCAACTACATGAACCTCCGCTATATTCCAACGGCTGATAAAACAGTTGGTGTCACGCTGACGATGGTGCTGGGCGCCATCCTGGCGGGCCTGGTCATGCTGGGCTTCCGCCTTATCCGGGGCCAGGAGCGGCTGGAGCCCCGGAGCCTGCTGGCCGCCCTGACCCTGGGCGTACCCAACTTCCTGAGCTTCTATACGCTGCTCCTGGCCCTGAGCCAGTTCGGCGGCAACGGCGCGTTTGTTTATCCGCTCTACAACATCGGAGTCATTCTGCTGGCGGCCCTGTCGGCCCGGCTGTTTTTCCGGGAAAACCTGACGGGTATCAACCGCGCCGGGCTGGTGCTGGCGCTGCTGGCCATCGGCCTCATTTCCTGGCAGGAACTGCTGGGGTGAGAACCGTTAGGGCCGCTCGGTACCCTGCTGCACGGGCTGGATCGTCTGCGATTTCTCTTCTTTCTGTTTGGCCTCTTCTTTGGCCTTGCGGCGGAAGAAACCGCGCAGCAGGAAATTGTGCTGAAGCGCCTCCATGTTTTCGTCGAGCTTGGCGCTGCCCGTATTCAGGTTCCGGAGCGTAGCCTTCAGATTCCGGGCGGCTTCCTCATCGTTCAGCATCGTCCCCAGGGGCGTGTTAGGGTCATTGAGCCGGCTGGAAGTCTGCTGCAGGTTGCGGGCGACCTGGGTGGCCGACTGGGTAGCCTGATCAAGCTGGCTGGCCGAAGCGCGGAGACGGCGGTAAACCGTCGTGTCGGTAACCAGTTCGTTCGCCAGGCCGCCGCGTGTGTTCAGCTTGGCTGAGAAATCCGACAGCGAGCGGGACACCTTGGCCGTCTGACTGGAGGTCTGTTCGAGGTTGACCATCATCGACCGGAAGCGGTTGGCCACGCTTGAGTCGGTCAGGACCGCTCCGGCCACCCCTCTGCCCCGGCGGATGTTGCCGACCAGCTCCTTGAAATCGTTGGTTACTTTAAGCAGGTTCTGGTTGTTTTCCTGCAGCGTTTCCAGCATTTTATCCGAACTCAGGGCCTCCTGGGTCTGGAGTTCATCTCCGTCGGTGATCGACGGCTGCTGGGGCGTACCGCCGAAGAGGACCACCAGTTTGTTTCCGATAAACCCTTCGGAGCTAATGGTTGCCTTGGCATCCTTGCGAATGAATTCCGTGGCTTTTTCCTCGATATTCAGTTCTACGTGGACCCGGGCGTTGTCGTAAATGTTGATTCGCTTGACCGTCCCGATCTTTACCCCCGAAAACCAGACGTTGTTGCCGGCTTTCAGCCCGGCTACGTCCTTAAATACCGCATTTACCTGGATGGTACGGGCAAAGCGTTTCTGCTGCCCTCCCAGAATCAGCACCCCGGCCGTAAAAAATAAGACTCCCAGCAGGACAAAGATGCCTACGACTACCGAACGTTTATTGTCTTTCATAACGTGTTGTTGATTAATGTACCGGGCAGAACGCGCTCACCAAGCTTCTGTTACCACCTTGCCAGTTCCTTTTTTCACTTTACTATCACTTCCTCACTCCGCTACTATTCCTTACCTCATTCCACAAAATTGTACTTATAGAAGGCCTGCACCCGTTCGTCGTCTGATTCGAAAACTTCCTCGAAGGTGCCGACCCGTTGAAACCGACCATCGAGCAGCATCGCCACCCGGTCGCCGACCGATTTGGCGCAGGTCAGGTCGTGGGTAATGATGATGCCCGTTGTGTGGTGGCGTTCCTTTACTTCATTAATCAGGTTGTTGATGTCGATGGACGTAATGGGGTCCAGCCCGGCCGTAGGCTCGTCGTAGAGCATGATTTCCGGCTTCAGAATCAGCGTCCGGGCAATGCCGATACGCTTGCGCTGGCCGCCGGAAAGCTCCGAGGGCATCTGATTGACCGTCTGGGAAAGCCCTACGTTCTCCAGCGCTTCGGCCACCGCATGGTCGATTTCCTTCCGGCCCAGATTCCGCACGTTCCGGACCAGCGGAAACTCCAGGTTTTCCCGGATGGTCATGCTGTCGTAAAGGGCGCTGTTCTGAAACGAAAAGCCGATTTTCAGCCGGAGCTGATCGAGGTCCCGGCCGAACATCTGGTCGACGCGCTGGCCCAGGACGTCCACCGTCCCTTTATCCGGCCGCAGCAGCCCGGCGATGATTTTGATCAGGACCGACTTACCCGTGCCGGAGCGTCCCAGCACGACCAGGTTTTCGCCCTTGAACACGTCCAGATCGACACCCCGCAGCACGTGCAGGTCGCCGAACGACTTAAACAGGTTCTGTATGGATATGACCGCTTCTTGCATGAGGATTACAATGTCAAAGCCTTAGGTTGACCGGATTGCCATGACGATCTGCAGGGAAAGCAGTTCTTCCACAAATACCAGGAACATCGACGCCACCACGGAGCTGTTCGCCGCCTGCCCGACGCCTTCGGTTCCCTTCGAGGAATGGAAGCCTTTGTAGCAGCCGACCATGCCGATGGTAAACCCGAAAACGATCGATTTGAACAGGGAGGCAAAAATGTCCAGGAAGGTAATGGCTGAGAAAACATCCTGGAAGTAGGCCGAAAAGCTGGTTTGCTCGTTGAGCGCGATGTTCAGACAGCCCCCCATCAGCGCCACGAAGGTGGTGTACATCGTCAGGGTCGGGATCATGAAGGTAGTGGCCAGAACGCGGCTGACAACCAGGAATTTATACGGGTTGGTCCCCGATACTTCCATGGCGTCGATCTGTTCCGTAACGTTCATCGAACCCAGTTCCGCTCCGATATTGGAGCCGACTTTTCCCGCCGCGATCAGGGCCGTCACCAGCGGGGCCAGCGCCCGCACGATGGCAATCGAAATCAGGGCCGGAAGCCAGGATGTCGCCCCGAATTCGGCCAGCGTGGGTCGTGACTGGTTCGTAAAGACAATGCCGGTAATAAAGCCCGTGAGCGAGATCAGGGCCAGGGATTTGTAACCGACTTCATAACATTGTCGGATGATTTCCCGGAACTCGTAGGGCGGGACGAATACTTCCCGGAAAAAACGGGCAACAAAGCGATAGACTTCGCTCAGTTCCCGGAAGAAAGCGTCCAGACGTCGGGATACAACCGGTTTCTCCTGGGTAGGGTTATCGTGGGTCATTCAGCCGTAAGCTTCTCTGTTTGTACATACCATCCCATAAACAGACAGCAGAAGGAGGGGTTTGAATTACTGAGCGAGTGACAGAAAAGGGGAGAATGGAGGCCCGAAACAGGGGATTTGGGACAGGAAAGGAGCGACAGGAAAGGAGCGATAGGAGCCATGATTTTGGGGAGTAGTGAAGGGCGCAGGTGTTTGATTCGACGCCGGGAGGTGTAGATTTCCCGTCTCTTTTCTCTTTTTTCCTAACTCTTGTCTCCAATCTCAGGTCCCCGCCAGCCCGAACTTTTGACATTCTCCCCTAAACCCGCTACATTCACCAGATTAAGAAAATATTTGACGTTTTTATTTTGAGATTCACCGATTTTAACTTCGATGATCGCCTGGTGGAAGGGATTGAAGCCATGAACTTCGACTCCGCCACACCCGTCCAGGAGCAAGTCATTCCCCAGATCTTAGCAGGTAGAGATATTCTGGTTTCGGCCCAGACGGGTACCGGTAAAACCGCGGCATACCTGCTGCCCATTCTGCAGCGAATCATGACCACCCCGGCGGGTGATTCCGTCCGGGCACTGGTGATCGTGCCCACGCGGGAACTCGCCATTCAGATCTCCCAGAACCTGGAAGGGTTTTCGTATTTCACCTCCGTTAGCTCCATTGCCGTCTACGGCGGAGGCGACGGTAACACCTTCGCCAACGAACGCCAGGCGCTTTCCGGCGGGGCGGACATTGTGATCTGTACCCCCGGCCGCATGATCAGCCACCTGAACATGGGCTACGTGAAGTTGCAGCAGCTGGAATTTCTCGTTCTCGACGAAGCTGACCGCATGCTTGACATGGGCTTTCACGGCGACATTCTGAAAATCCTCTCGTTTCTGCCCAAGAATCGCCAGAACCTGCTGCTGTCGGCGACGATGCCGCCCAAGATCAAGGAACTGGCCCACCGGATTCTGCACGAGCCGGTCGAGGTGATGCTGTCCATTTCCAAACCTCCCGCCCGGATTACCCAGGAGGCTTTCGTGGTGTACCAGCAGCAGAAAGTGGCGCTGGTCAAGCACCTGCTGAAAAAACACGACTTCCCCTCGGTGCTGATCTTCTGCTCGCGCAAGGAAAACGTCAAGCAGCTCACCTACGAACTGCGGAAGGCTAAGTTTTCTGCCGACGCCATTCATTCCGACCTGGAACAGATTGAACGGGAGCAGGTACTGTCCGCTTTCCGGAGCCGGCAGCTGAAAATCCTGGTGGCAACGGATATCGTATCGCGGGGCATTGACATCGACAACATCAACCTGGTCATCAATTTTGATGTTCCGCACGACGGCGAGGACTATGTCCACCGCATCGGCCGAACCGCCCGGGCCGAAACCGACGGCATTGCCTATACGTTTGTCAGCGAAACCGAGCAGCGGAAGTTTGCTGCCATCGAACGCCTGATCGATAAGGTTGTCACGAAGGCCCATGTGCCGGAAGAACTCGGGGAAACGCCCGCTTACGACCCCCAGCACGCCCACCGGCGGCCGGTCAGCAAGCACCGCGACCAGGCCAGAGGCAAAGGCCGCGGCAAGGGAAGCGGACCGCGTACGGAGGCAAAGCCGGCACCCGAAGCGGCCTCGGCCGCAGCCGAAGGGGCCAACGGGGAAGCCAACCGCAAGAAGCGCCGCCCCAAACGCCGCAAGCCGAAAGGACCCCGCGGGGAAGCCGCCAGAGAATCGCCAGCGGCAGGATCACCGGCCGCCTGAGCCTGGTCTGCCTGATTAATCACCAGGGCACGGGAAATTGAGAAGGGATAAGGTCCAGACAACCGAACGTACGCCTTTGCTGCGTATCTTTTGGGCTTTACGTCTATTCCGAACCTTATGCCTTCTTCCCGTCGTAGTTTTCTGCAACAGACCGGTCAGTTGACGGCCGGTCTGGGCCTTGCGCCCGCCTTGTCTTCCCTGGGTCAGTCGGCACCCCGAACGTCCGCGGCCGATACCGTTTCCGTAGCCCTTATTGGCTATAACAGCATGGGCTGGGCCGACCTGACCAGCATGCTGCGTCATCCCGGCGTTACCGCCCTGGCCCTGTGTGACGTTGACCAGAACGTGCTGAACCGCCGGGCCGCCGAGCTGGAAAAACTAACCGGCAAAAAGCCCCGGCTGTACGGCGATTTTCGTAAACTGCTCGAAAGCAAGGATATCGATGCCGTCATCGTCGGGACCCCCGACCACTGGCATTGCCTCCCTACCGTACTGGCCTGCGAAGCCGGTAAGGACGTTTACGTCGAGAAGCCCCTGGCCAATTCCATCGAAGAATGCAACCTGATGGCCGCCGCGGCCAAACGCTACAACCGGATCGTACAGGTAGGGCAGTGGCAGCGCAGCGGCCCGCACTGGCAGGCTGCATTTGACTTTATCCGGGGAGGCGGCATTGGTACGGTGCGCTCGGCCCGGACCTGGGCGTTCATGGAATACGGCCGAACCTTTCCCGTGCGGCCCGACGAGCCCGTTCCGGCCGGAGTCGACTACGACATGTGGCTGGGTCCGGCGCCCAAACGACCGTTTAACCGCAACCGCTTTCATGGGTCCTTCCGCTATTTCTGGGATTACGCCGGTGGCTTGATGACCGACTGGGGCGTGCACATGATCGACATGGTCATGGCCTGTATGAAAGTCGGGCCGGCGCGCTCGGTAGTCGCCATGGGCGGAAAGTTCGGTTTCCCCGAACACGCCAGCGAAACCCCGGATACGCTGCAGGCCCTGTACGACTTTGGCTCCTTCTCCATGATCTGGGAACAGTCGCTGGGTACCGGGCGCGGCCCCTATGACCGCGACCATGGGGTGGCCTTTACGGGCAATCTCGGTACAGTAGTGATCGACCGGGGCAAGTGGGAGTTGTTCCCTGAAACCGAAAGTGGCCGGTACCTTACTGCCGCCCGGCCTCCCCAGCGTGGCGGAAGCCAGGACCTCAACCTGCATACCCTCAACTTTGTTGAATGCATCCGCAGCCGCAAACAACCCAACTGTCCGGCCGAAGTTGGACGCGATGTTGCCATTAATGCGCAGATGGGTAACATAGCCTATCGCCTGGGTCGAAAGGTAAGCTGGGATGCCGACCGGGGGAGCTTTGGCAATGATAATCAGGCTAATGAGTTAGCGAAAGCCCATTACCACGGTTCCTGGCAGCTTCCCCGCGTCTGAAACCGGGCAGTTTTTTCTCAAAAAATTAATAAACATTCGCATCGGATTCGGATTGTATACTACATAGTCTGTGAGTAATGTAGATTAATTGTGTCGGGAGAGCCATGGCTTCTCCCAAACGGGTAGCCCGATGAACGAAATGACCGATCCCCAGCAGAAGGCCGGTGCGGATTTGCCGTACCACGAGGAACGAATCACCATTCCGGTGATATCCGAAGAACTTCGGGTTGAGAAGGAACTTGTGGAAACGGGCCGGGTTCGGGTCACCAAACAGGTGCACGAAGAGATCCAGTCGGTAGCCATTCCTCTGGATCATACCGAGTTTGAGGTCCAGCGTATATCGGTCAACCGGTACGTAGACGCCCCACCACCGGTCCGGCACGAGGGCGATACGATGGTTGTCCCGGTACTGCGGGAAGAGATTGTCGTTCAGAAGCGGCTAGTTTTGGTCGAAGAAGTACACATCACCCAGCGACGCATCACGACCACCGACACGCAGGAGGTTCTACTTCGGCGGGAAGAAGTGGTGGTCAACCGTCAGCCGGCTCAGGATGCCGGAGAAGCAAGCAACCATTAATTCACACCTAATTTTCTCAACGTTAAAAACAACACGGTTATGGCACAAACGGTAATTGGCATGTTCGACAATGAGTCACAGGCCCAGCGAGCAGTAGAGCAACTGATGGATCGCGGGTTTACGCGGGACAACATTGACCTTGCCACCCGGCATACCGGTACGACCACTGACAGTACCAGTACCACGACTCGTCGCGACGACGATAACGACAACTTTGGCGACAGCATCAGCAACTTCTTCAGCTCGCTCTTTGGAGGCGACGACAGTGACCGTTATACCGAGATGGCCCGCCGCGGGGGAACCGTCGTGACGGTACACGCCCGCTCTCCGGAAGAAGCCGAACGGGCAGCGGATATCCTCGACGATTACGGCGCAGTCGACATAAACGACCGTTCGTTCGAGTACAATAATAATGTGATGGGAGACACGGACAATACCGTGAATTCCGACCGGAATTTCGTAGCGGGCACCACCATGGGAACTACCACGGGCATGGACCTCGACTCGGACTTGGACCGCACCGATAACACCCGCATGTTCTCCGATCAGGATCGGCTGACGACGGACGAAAACCGCTCGATCCCCATCATTGAAGAACAACTCAATGTCGGGAAGCGTGAGGTAACGACCGGTGGCGTACGGCTCCGGAGCCGGATTATCGAGCGCCCGGTAGAAGAAAACCTGCGCCTGCGCCAGGAGCATGTACGCGTCGAACGCAACCCGGTCAACCGCCCGGCTACCGAAGCGGATCTGAATGCTTTCCAGGAAGGTGAAATCGAAATGACCGAGCACGGCGAACGCGCAGTCGTTGGCAAGGAAGCCCGGATCGTGGAAGAAGTTTCGCTTCACAAGGAAGTGGAAGAGCGCGTCGAAACCGTGCGCGATACCGTTCGTCGGACCGACGTTGAGGTGGAAAACCTCGGCACGGACGATGTCAACTACCGAAGCGGAACGACCAACCTGAGTGGCACGGGCACGACCGATACCTACCGTTCGGATGATGCCAACTACCAGAGCGGGACGACGGACTACCGGTCGGATGATGACGATCTTACCAACGATCGCAACCGGCTGCTCTGAGGAGACATATAACGCATAGCATGGAGCGGCAACCCTGATTGGGTTGCCGCTTTTTTGTTGAACATCTTCCCGAATTAAGAAAAACCGAACCCGGGACTTAGCCGAAAACTAGTAGACACCTGCCCCAATCGGCTTTTTCCTCCGTAAACCGTACCCCAATTGTAACCTTACCTGATTCCCATGCCCTTTCGCTCCCAAGAATGGTTTGGCCGTACCGGTAAAGACGGCTTCATATACCGTGCCTGGATGAAAAACCAGGGTTTCCCTCACCATTTGTTTACCGGGGAAAAGCCCGTCATCGGCATTTGCAATACCTGGTCTGAACTGACGCCCTGCAACGCCCATTTCCGTGACCTGGCCGAAGCCGTCAAGCGCGGCATCTGGGAAGCGGGCGGATTTCCACTGGAGTTCCCGGTTATGTCGCTGGGTGAGTGCCAGATCAAGCCGACGGCCATGCTGTTCCGCAACCTGGCCAGTATGGACGTCGAAGAAAGCATCCGGGCCAACTCCCTCGACGGCGTGATTCTGATGTGCGGCTGTGACAAAACGACGCCGTCTCTCGTGATGGGCGCCTGCTCGGTTGACCTTCCGACGCTCGTTCTGTCGGGCGGGCCGATGCTGGCCGGTCGGTTTAAGGGCCGCAAAATCGGCACTTCGGACCTCTGGCGGTTTGCCGAGGATTATAAGACGGGCGCCATGTCGCAGGAAGAGTTCGTGGCGGCTGAGGCCTGCATGGCCCGTTCCATTGGGCACTGCGCCCCGATGGGAACCGCCTCCACGATGGCGGCTATGGTCGAAGCCCTGGGGCTGGCCCTGCCGGATAACGCAACTATTCCGGCGGCTGATTCTCGGCGTAAGGTGCTGGCTCACATGGCCGGTATCGAGATTGTCAACCTGGTCAAGCGGGGGGTTAAACCGTCCGACATCCTGACCCGCCAGGCCTTCGAAAACGCGATCATGGTGAACGCGGCGCTGGGCGGATCCACCAACTTCATCATCCACCTGCTGGCCATTGCCGGCCGGGTAGGGGTGGACCTGACGATCGACGACTTCGATAAACTTTCCGCCAAAATTCCGCTGCTGGCCAACGTCCAGCCTTCCGGCGAGCATTTCGTGGAAGACCTGTTCTACGCCGGCGGATTACCAGCCGTTATCCGGGAACTGCGCGGTTTCCTCCACAATGATGCGATGACCGTAAACGGCAGGAGCATCGGTGAAAACTGCGGGAAAGCCGAGTGTTACGATTCGGACGTGATCGCCACGGTCGATAACCCCTTCAAGCCGGATTCGGGAATCGCCGTCCTGAAAGGCAACCTCTGCCCGAACGGGGCTGTGCTGAAACCGTCGGCGGCCTCGCCCCATCTGATGCAGCATACCGGCCGGGCGGTCGTTTTTGAGAATATCGATGATTACAAGGCCCGCGTCGACGATCCGGACCTGGACATTGACCCGAGCTGCGTGATGGTCCTCAAAAACGTCGGTCCGCGCGGTTATCCGGGCATGCCCGAAGTCGGTAACATGACCCTGCCGGCTAAAATCCTGGCGCAGGGCGTCCACGACATGGTGCGGATCTCCGACGGCCGAATGAGCGGGACGGGCTTCGGGACGGTCGTCCTCCACGTATCGCCCGAGGCCGCGGTTGGCGGTAATCTGGCCCTGGTCCAGAACGGCGACCTGATTACGCTCGATGTGGAACAGCGTCTGCTGCACCTTCACGTCGACGACGAAGAACTGGCCCGCCGCCTGGCGAGTTTCAAACCCCTTGACCTTGGCTACGACCGCGGCTACGTGGGCCTTTACATCCGCCACGTCACCCAGGCCCACGAAGGCGCCGACCTCGACTTCCTCCGCGGCGGTAGCGGTCCGGTGGTCCGGCGGGATAGCCATTGAGGCAGATTTAAGGATCGAAGGATTGAAGGATTGAAGGATTGTCTATAGTGATTCTCACCGGAAAAGCTATGAACAATCTTACTCCCTCAATCCTTCAATCCTTCAGTCCTTCGATCCTTCAATCCTTCAATTCCCTGATTGCCCGCTCCAAAACCGTATCCCTTCCTTTGTAAAAATCCGCCAGGGTCTGGCTAACGGGGACGGTTGGCTGGAATCCTTTGCCTACCCATTCGGTGCCGTCGTAAAGCATATCCCGTTTAGTGCAGATGATCAGGAGGCCCCCGCCGGGCATTTTCTGAATGAGGGGCTGACCGGTACTGCCGGCCGAGGGTTCGCCAACCAGGATGCCCCGCTTGGCTTGGATGAAGGCTGCCAGAAAATCTTCGGCGGCGGAGTTGGTTCTGGGCGATGTCAGCACGGCAATTGGCCCGCGGAAGTAATCGGCCGTGTCTTTTTTATGGATGCGGTAAATCCACTGATCGCCCGTCCAGCTTTGCTCGTTGCCCCAGGCGCGCTGGGCAGGCTGATAGTTGCGGGTTTGCCATTTAAGCATGGGGAAGTCCTGATTGGTCAGCCGCGTCAGGATTTGCCAGCCCATATCGCTGTTACCGCCGCCGTTTCGACGCAAATCCAGGATCAGGCCGCTGGCTTTTTTCAACTGGGGATAAATGGAGTCAAATTTGGCGACGATGCTCGGATGATCGAAATAGTCGAGGGATACATAGGCGATGCCGTCAGGGCGCTGGTAGAAGGTAAACGTCCTGGCATTCACATTGGCCTCCAGAAAGGTTCGGGTACAGCGAACGGTTTGCGTCCGCACCTGCTGTTGTTGGTCGCGCACGGTAAGCACTACTTCGGTACCTTTCTTAACGATCAGAAACTGACCGTCGTACTGGTGCGCAAGGCGGTTCTGTTCGGTTGAACTGCTGATGTAGGGGCGCACCGCCCGGCGGGCGTAGGCATGAACGTCCTCCCCGTTGACCGCAAGGATTTCCAGGCCTGGCCAGATGCCCTGTTTGGATAATCCCTCGTCGTACAGTTTGGTAATCAGTACTTTCCCTTCGACCAGGCCAGTGGCAAAGGCTGGTTTAGCGAGTTCCTCAATGTTTGGTGGAAACACGGCTGTGTGGCCGTCCTGCAACTGCGCCACCATTTCCCGAAGCAGAAAATAATAGTCTTCCGTAGTTTTTGTCTGCGCAACCCGGGGAAGGTAGCTAACGTACAGACTATCCCAGTCGAGATTCGGAACCTTATCGAAATAGGCAAAATTGTACTTGGCTTCCGACCAGACCAGCGACAGACCAGCACGCTTTTCGTCGGCGGTCAGTTCGTGGTTGGCCTGGCTCAGCCAGACCGGGCTGTTGAAGCGGGCTCCTTGGGTGTAGAGTTGGACGGCAGTGGGCTTGGTGCCGACGGACTGGCTGTTAAACAGGCCTTTCTGCTCTGGTTGCGCGAAGGTCGATACCGTAGTCAGTACCAGCGCGCCGGTCAGGATGCGGTTCATGGTCTTTGTTGTTTAGGGCTGATCGTAATCAGTGCCTAAAGCTACGGTTTACCAGTCCCCTCACTAAAATAAAGCCCGACCAAACCGCCAAATCAGAAGAGGAAACGGCCTTTTCAGCCCCCAAAGGAAAATGTCCGGACAAGCCACGTTTGTCCGCTTTTATACCAACTATGTCCGCTAGCGTACAGTATTTTTTTTGTCAAAAAAGATAACTTACTGATTATAAGCAAGTTAAGTAATGGCATAAGCGTTGGCACGCAGTTTGGCTATTAATAGGCAACAGTGAACAACAACAAGAACGAAAACGTCAAACAACAAATCTAGTGAACGCCATGAACAATCTTTTTGCTTCCTCCGCTCGTTTTGTCGGCCTCAGCGCCCTGGTAGCCACCCTGAGCTTTACTACGGCGCTGGCCGGCTCAAAGCCCACCGACGACAAAGCAACCGAAAAAGCCGCCGTCCAGGTAACCGCTTTTTCAACCAACGACGCCAAGATCTGGGTGAATGTCCAGAAAGAAGCGCCGGTAGGTGCCACCCTGTTCCTGCGGGATCAAAACGGGAATGCGCTCTACACCCACGGCATCGGTAAAAAGCAAAAAACCAGCGCTACCCGCCTGGACGTCAGTGCCCTGGAAGACGGAGAGTACATGCTCCAGGTCGTTTCGAAAGGAGGAACCATCACGAAGAAATTTGAACTCCGCACGCCGCAGACTTCGGTTCAACGCCAACTGGAGATCCAGTAAGCCGCCGTGCCCCTGATCGCTCATTGAACTTAGTTTAGGTTAAGAAAACAGAAAAACACCCCCGGCTTGTGGGGTGTTTTTTTTTGCTGTGGTCGACTGTGGCCGCTTCGCCAGGGAAAACATCAGTCCCAAACCCTGATTTTCATCATCTGTCCGGATGAGTACGGGTGGTAGGTTTGCCCCAAACGATTTACCCGCTCAATCAATGGCTTTAGTGTTGACTTTTTTTGCCCTGCACTGGTACCTGTCGGTCCTGATGCAGACCTTCTTCCTGCACCGGTACGCCGCGCACCAGATCTTCACGATGAACAAGTTCTGGGAGAAATTCTTTTACGTACTGACGTTCATCGCCCAGGGCTCCTCCTTTCTCAGTCCCCGTGCCTACGGCATCATGCACCGGCTTCACCATGCCTATGCCGACACGGAAAAGGATCCCCACTCGCCCGATTATTCTGACAATCTGTTCGATATGATGTGGAAGACGAAATCGTACTATAACGATATCGTCCACAACCGCGATTCGATCGAAGCGCGCTTTAAGAAGGGCGTTCCGTACTGGGCTTTCCTGGAGAAGCTGGGCGATCGCTGGACCGTTCGCATCGCCTGGGGCGTATTATATTCCCTGATTTACATCTACGCCTATCTGTACCTGGACATGCACTGGGCGTTTTTCCTGCTGCTGCCGATTCACTTCCTGATGGGACCGGTTCACGGGGCGATCATCAACTGGTTCGCCCATAAGTATGGCTACACCAACTTCCAGGTGAACGATACGGCCAAAAACCTGCTGCCGTTCGATTTCCTGATGATGGGCGAGTCCTACCACAACAACCACCACAAATTTGGTGGCCGGGCCAATTTCGGTGGCTTCCGCTGGCACGAGTTCGACCCCTGTTACCCGCTGCTGCTGCTCTTCAACGCCTTAGGAATCATTAGGCTAAAAAAGAATAATGACCTGAAATACATGTGAGGAGGAAGTAGGAGGTATGAGGTATGAGGTATTAGGTATGAGGTATGAGGTATGAGGAGGCTTTGCCTGTGACAGGAAATCTAGGCGAAGCCATCCGCAGCAGCGGACCGTTCATACCTCATACCTCATACCTCATACCTCACACCTAATACCTCATACCTCCTACTTCATACCTCCAACTTTTCGTACCTTTGTTACTGTCATTAACGCATTCAGAACATGCCGAGCTGGTACCAGGGGAAGATCCGTTATCAAAAAGAAGAAATCGTCACCGACAAGCGGGGTGATCAGGTGAAGCTGAAGACCATCAACGAAGCGTATCTGGTTGATGCCGTGTCATATACCGACGCGGAAGCCCGGCTTTACAAGGAAGTTGCCGCCAATACACCGAACTTTACCGTCACCACCATCAGTCCCATGCGGCTGGCGGACGTGTTTTTTTTCGAAGGGGGAGGGGATACCTGGTTCAAGTGTAAGGTGGTTTTCCTGACCGAGGACGAGCAGGGTCGGGAAAAGCGCATCGTCAATCAAATGTTGGTCAATGCCGAAAACGCCAAGCAGGCCTACGAGCGCATTGAAGAAAGCCTCAAGACCATGCTGATTCCGATCCAGATCACCGACGTGAATACAACCAAGATCCTGGATATATTCCCTTATTCCGAAGAGAATTCCTTACCGGCCAATTTGCGCCCGCTCAGCGAAGTGACGACTGATTAAACGCTTCGGATCCGGAGGAAAAGCCGCTTCCTGACCCGAAGCGGCTTTTTTGCGCCCATCAATCCGGTAATTTATTGAAATCGGGCAGGTAGACATCCCGCTGCCGGAACTCAAGGTTGAGGGTGTAAAACGAAATGGTTGGCACCCCGTCGGCCGTTGCGGGTTCCCAGGGAGGCATCTGTCCAAGTACCTTGGTAATGCGTCGGGTAAGTTCCGGATCGGCGGCGTCTGATTCTACCGAAGCCATGGTCCCGTCGGGCTGAATAGCCATCCGCAAGGTTACGAAAAGCGAACGGGAGGTTTGGTTGACGTCCGACAAATGTTCCCGGAGCTTGGTCAGGAAAGCCCGTTTCCCGCCGGGTAGCTTCGCCGGCCGGTAGAATTCCGAACAACTGGTTTCCTGGCCTTCCGGGGTAAAACAGCGGCTTTCGCGCCGGAATCCGCGGCGGTAGTATTCCCGGCGCTTTAACGAACCGTCTTCGTAGAACACAAAGAACGCCCCGTGCGGCTGGTTATCCCGGAAGTCGCATTTCCAGTACAATTGACCCGTCCGGTACCACACCCGGGTGTAACCCTGCTTGATTTGCCTTGGATAGTCCCGGAAATGTTCTTCAAGCAAAAGGGCACCCTGCTTGGTATAGGTCCGGACCGTCGCGAGAGTTCGGGCCCGGTTGTGGAAAATAATGGTTTCGGTATAATCCGAGAAGGAACGGTATTCCACCTGGGATTTGCGCTCCTCCCGGGTTTTGGCAGCTTGCTGGCCTACAGCGGTCAGGGCCAGGCAATACAGAAATAACAGCGTGAACAAGTACGGTTTCATAGCGTAACTAGCTTACCTCCATAACCGTTTAAGGAGCAGAAAGTTGGGTGATCGCTTAAGTATTTGTACTTATTATGGAGGAAAATTTTCCGTAAATTTTGAAAAACTACTTAGTAAACGCTTAACGACCTGCCAGCGCAGCCACCGGGACCTGACGTTTTTGACCTTTGGAATTGATAATTTCGGCCGACTGCACCCGATTGGTTAGGAGCAGTTCCCGACTTGTTTGCGATAGGAACGACTGTCCGTAGCAGAACTCCCATTTCTGTTTCCGGCCGTCGGCATAAGTCAGAACCGCTGCCATATCCGTTGGCTGAAGGCGAAGCCGGTGGGCCGGACGCGGCGTCTGGAACGCTTTTACCGGCCCCCGGTTTTGCGTCACGACCACCAGCGGCGTTCCGTCGCCCAGCGTCAGCCGAACCAGGCCTTTAGCGTTCCCGGGAACGTAGAAACCGCTGTTTGCGGCCGCAGTAGGGGTAAAGGCGCCTTTACCGTCTCCTTTCATAAAAAGACCATTAAAGGCATCCATCCGTCCGACGAACACTTCGTTGCTGTAGTCATTCCCAACTAACAGCAGGTCGGTATGCCCATCGCTGTCGAAGTCGTCCGCCATCATGCCAAAGATGGGTGCTACCTGGGCCTCCGTAGGCAGAGGCTGAAGGAGGAACTGCCCATTGCCCTGGTTTTCGACGTATACGGATTTCAGGTAGTTCGCTTTCAGAATGATAGCATCTTTGAGTTCGTCCGGTTTGAGGAGTTTGTCCATGGAAGCCGCCGCAAAGTCCTTAAAGTAGGGAAAGCGCCCCCGCATCACAATCATCTGCTTGATGAGGTCTTCACGCCCGTGGAAGGGAAATTCCCGACGAACACCCTCGCCATCCGGAAAATACACGCTCGGAATGGCATCATAGAACCCATTGTTATCGAAATCTTTGGCGTAAACGGCCACCGGTTCTTCCTGGCTGGCCCGGTTCAGGGAATTGGTGCCAAAGTTGCCGGCAATGTAGTCCGTATCCCCATCCCGGTCGAAATCCGCCGCCAGCAGCGAGTTCCACCAGCCGACGGCCGGGACATCCGATCCGGGTAGCTTCGGCAGCAGCGATTCGTCAGCCTTGCTTAGTTTCCCGTTCGTATTCTTCAGGAAGGTCAGCGGCATCCATTCGCCCGCCAGCAAAAGATCCGGCCAGCCGTCGTTATCGTAGTCGGTCCAGAGTGCGTCGCAGACTAAGCCAATGTTAATCAGGTCTTTGGCGGCCGTCGGAGTCACATCGGTAAATCGCGGCTGACCCGGCCGGGAGTCATTCCGGAGGAGCTGGCTGGAAACAGGCCGCGGGTACTGGTTGGGAACGACTCGTCCTCCGATAAACAGGTCCAGGTCGCCATCCCGGTCAAAATCCGCCGCCTTCACGCAGGATTTGCTGGTCAGGTTTTTAGGCAGCGCGCCCGGGGCAGGCTGGAAGTTTCCCTTGCCGTCGTTGAGGTAAAAGCGGTCCTGGAAAATCGGCGCGTTGGGTTCGCCCTCGTAACTGCCGCTAGAAATGTACAGGTCCAGATCGGTATCCTGATCAGCGTCAAAGAGCAGCACGCCCATATCTTCAGCCTTGTTCGTGCTGTCCGCCAGCGGTTTTTGAACGAACCGGCCGTTGGGCTGCTGGATGGCAATCAGGGCCGGCTTCCGGCTGGAACCGCCCATGACCATATCCTCCAGTCCATCGCCGTTGAGGTCACCCACCGCCAGGGCAGGGGCGTACTGAGACAGTTTGTGCGGCAGCAGTTTCTGCTGGTTGAAGTCGATGAATTCCGGCTCCTGGTGGACCAGCTTCAGGTTGACCGAATCGGTAACGTCCCGGAACAGGGTGCCGGCCGGCGGGGTAGGCGGCAACACGGCCGACTCGGTAGCCCGCCGGAAATCCACCGTCAGAACCTGATTAGTTTTTACGTTGCGCAGCGTCTGGCTCTTGCCGTTGGGCCAGGTAATGCGAAGCTCGTCGATGGTAGCGTGGGCGCCCAGGCCAAAATGGGCAGCATTTTCGACGGTCGACAGATAACCGCGGTAAACCGTATGCTCGTAGACCTGATGAAGCGGCTTTCCGTCCGCTCCTTTGCCGTAGCGCAGTTCGACGATAGCACCGAGTCCCATGCGATTTTGTTCAGAACCGAAGAACTTAAGCCGCAGGTAATGTGCCTGTTCGGGCTTCTTTTCGACCAGGTTATTCCGGAAGACAAAGGCCGAGTCGTTGATGTTGTTGACCACAAAGTCCAGGTCGCCATCATTATCCAGGTCACCGTAGGCCGCGCCATTAGAAAACGAAGGAACGTCCATTCCCCAGTCCTTGGTCACGTCCGAAAAGGTCAGGTCGCCATTATTCCGGAACGCGTAATTGCTGATCTTGATAACGGGAATCTGGCTGAGCTGGAAGTCTTTGGAGGCAATCCTGCCGTTATCGGCCCGAAAGTTGGCAAAGTCGCGGTCGGTGATGTCCTTCGGAAATCCATTCGTAACCAATAGATCCCGGTAGCCGTCGTGGTCAAAGTCGACCAGCAGGGGCGTCCAGCTCCAGTCCGTTTCGGCCACATCGGCCATCAGGCTGATATCGCTGAAAATAGGCTCGCGCGTACCGGGTCGAAAACCCTGGTTCAGCTGGAGCGTATTGCGAACGTACTGATAGCCGTATTGGTATTCCTCGTTGTTAAGGTATGTCTGGTAATTGTTGGGCCCAACCAGCATTTTCTTCCGGACATTGTCGCGCGGCAGCATGTCGACCGCCACCATATCCATCCAGCCGTCGTTGTTGATATCAGCCACATCATTGCCCATGGCCGAGCTGCTGGTATGCTTAAAGATGCTCTGGGCGCGGTTGGTGAACGTTCCGTCCCCATTATTCATGTACAGCAGATCGTCCGTTACGTAATCGTTGGTAACGTATATATCTTTCCAGCCGTCGCGGTTGATGTCGGTGATGTTAATTCCCAGTCCGTACCCTTCGGCGAGGATGCCGGCCTGGGCGGAAACGTTCCGGAACACCGGATGGCCTTTAGCCGGGTCGATGCCCTCGTTTCGGTAAAGGCGGTCGGTGGTCGGGGAGCTGCCGTCCAGCACTTTTTCCCGGTAGGCGCTCGGGTAGCCCTGGATGGTGTTGGTCAGTACGTAGAGATCCAGGTCCCCATCGTTGTCGTAGTCAAAAAAGGCGGCATTGGTCGAATGTCCATCGTCGGCGATGCCGTAATCCCGGGCCATTTCCCGAAAGGTCGGTATTCCGCCGGATTTAGCGCCCTGGTTGACAAACAGCAGATTCTCCCGCTCGCTGGCCGACTTGCTGACCGTTGCCCCGACGTAGATGTCCATCCAGCCGTCGTTGTTGATATCCACCAGGGCAACTCCGGCGCACCATTTCCCTTTTTTGCTGAGTCCGCTGGCCTGGGTGATATCGTCGAAGGTAAAGTTTCCCTTGTTTAGATAAAGCCGGTTTTCGGCCTGGTTTCCGGTAAAAAAAACATCCTGCAGGCCGTCGTTATTGAAGTCGCCGATGGCCGTTCCTCCGCCGTTGTAGACGTATTCAAAGTCGAGAATATTCATCGTGTCATTCTCCACGATGCGATTGGCGAAGGTAATGCCCGAATGGCTGGCCGGAATCTGGGTAAACAGGGGTTTGTCGCAGCCCGTCAGACCGAGTGCCATACCACCAAGAACCCAAACAAAAGAAAGTACGCGTTTCACTAGGCTAAGGAACGAAAGTGGGAATAATTGAATGGACTAAACTACGAAATTTTTTACACCTGCCACGAAAAAAGTCAATTTGACTTGTCAGACATTAACGGCATGCCCAGCCAGTGGCCTGACCGGCCTATAGAGGCAGGAAATACTTAGAATTATGGCTTTTTTTGGAAAATTTCGGAATATTTTCTTGGAGAAGCCAGTAAAATTGTTCAGATTTCGGCTTCAATTATGACAAAACGAATCCTCTCCCGTTTTGTCAACTATTTTCAACTTACACAATTCTAAACCTAATGCAGGTAAACATGAACAGATTTCTACGATCTGCCTTTGTGTGTGCGCTTGTGTTTTTGTGGGGCGTAACAGCCTACGCACAAGACCGCCGGGTAACAGGGCGGGTGAGTGGTCCTCATGGGGCCATCCCCGGGGTAAACATCGTGGTAAAAGGGACACAGATTGGTACCTCGACCAATGCGGAAGGGGACTTTTCGGTGAACGTCCGTGGCGCTAACGATGTACTGGTCTTCTCGGCCATTGGCTACAAGACTCAGGAAATCAGGGTTGGTGCTCAGAGCCGGGTCAACGTCACGATGGCGGAAGACGCGGCCACGCTGAGTGAGGTTGTCGTTACGGGTTACACCACGGACGCCAAGCGGGATGCTACCGGGGCTATCGCCACGGTGAAGGCAAAGGACCTCGCTGTCGTTCCTTCAGGTAACGTTGAACAGCAGCTTCAGGGCCGGGTTGCCGGCGTAACGGTTGTGACCAACGGTCAGCCGGGTACGTCTTCCCAGATCCGGGTTCGGGGCTTCGGTTCCTTCGGTGGTAATGAACCGCTGTACGTTATCGACGGTGTACCGGTCGGTTCGGTCAACATCGTTGCACCGGATGACATCGAGTCGATGACCGTACTGAAAGACGCCGCTGCTGCCTCCATCTACGGTGCGCGTGCTGCCAACGGCGTTATCGTTATCACGACGAAGAAAGGCTCACGGAACGCCAAGCGCCTGAGCATCACGTATGACGGGCTCTACGGTGCCACGAATCCGGGTACGGGTCAGCAGATGTTGAATCCGCAGGAGTTTGCCGAATGGACGAACCGCGCCTACATCAACTCGAACCAGACCTTCAGCCACCCGCAGTTCGGAACGCTCGGGCCGGGTCGTACGCCGACGCTCCCGCAGTGGATCAACGTAGGTGGGGCTGCTGGTGTTACCGGTAACGTTGACCTGAACGCTGAGCGTCCCAAGTACAACGTTGACCCGACGGCTGGTCCGATCTATCAGGTGGTGCGGGCTAATCTGGCTGGTACCGACTGGTACGAGGCCATCACGCGCGTCGCTCCGATGCAGCGTCATGGTCTGGGCTTTTCCGGCGGTGGCCAGAACAGCCGTTTCTACTTTGGTCTGAACGCTCAGAACCAGGCAGGTATCCTGAAGTACAACGACTTCCGTCGTTATTCGTTCCGCGCCAACAGCGAGTTCGACATCACGAAGAACATCCGGATTGGCGAAAACCTGCAGTTCACCTACCTGTCCGTACTGGGTCAGAGTGGTGGCGCCGGTGGGGTTGGTATTGCTGACGACGAGAACTCGATCCTGGGTGCGTTCCGGATGCCTACCATCATTCCGGTTTACGATGAATTCGGTGGCTACGCTGGTACGGCTGCTAAAGGCTTTAACAACCCGCGTAACCCGGTTGCTGAACGCGATGGGGTAGCTGCTAACCGCGGCTTCAACGGTAACGCCATCGGTAACTTCTATCTGGAATATGAACCCATCGCGGGTCTGGTTCTGCGTAGCAGCATTGGTGGTCAGTACAATAACTTCTACAACTGGGGTTATAGCCGTCTGCAGTACGAAAACTCCGAGAACAACTCAGCTTTCGGTTATAACGAAGGTGGTGGCTTCTCGTTTGGCTGGGTGTTGACCAACACGGCTGCCTACAAAAAGCGTTTCGGTATTCATAATGTAGACCTTATTGTTGGTCAGGAAGCCCTGAACTCAGCTTATAGCCGTAACATCAACGGTAACGGTCTGAATCCGTTCGCAACGGATCCGAACTACGTAACCCTGAACACGGTATCGGCCAGCGGCCGGGTAGTTGGCTCTAACTTCGGTCGGGGCGTTAACTTCTATTCGCTCTTCGGTCGTGCGGTGTATACCCTGAATGACAAGTACATCCTGACGGGGGTAATTCGTCGCGATGGTTCTTCTCGTTTCGGTATCAACAATCGTTTCGGGGTGTTCCCGGCCTTCTCGGCTGCCTGGCGGGTATCTTCAGAGAATTTCATGAAGAATATTCCCTGGATCACCGACCTGAAACTCCGTGGCGGTTACGGTACGATGGGTAACTCTAACCCGGTTGACCCGAACAACCAGTTCTCACTGTTCCAGGCCAACCTGGGTTCTGCTTCCTATGACATCAGCGGATCGAACTCCAGCGTAGCCGAAGGTTATTTCCGGAACCGGATCGGTAACCCGAACGCTCGTTGGGAAACGGCGGTAACGAAGAACATCGGTATCGATGGATCCTTCTTCAACAACCGTCTGGAAGTAATCCTCGACCTGTGGCAGAAAGATACCCGTGACCTGCTCTTCCAGGTTCCGGTCGTACAGACTGCCGGCCCGCGTGCCGCTGTTCCGTCCGTGAACATTGCCAAGATGATGAACCGCGGTATTGACCTGCAGATCATCGGTCGTGGTAAGATTGGAACGGAAGTTGGCTACGAAGCCAACTACACCATGGGTATCCTGGAAAACAAGATCGTCTCGCTGGCCAACAACCTGCAGTTCATTACGACCATCAACCCGGGCTACCGCGGCATCACGCCGATTCGTAACCAGGTGGGTCGTTCGATCTCCTCGTTCTTTGGCTATGACGTAGTTGGTATCTTCCAGAACCAGGCTGAAGTCGACGCCTCACCGACCCAGGATGGTAAAGCTCCGGGCCGCTTCCGCTACCGGGATGTAAACGGCGATGGCCGGATTACGCCGGATGACCGCGTATGGCTGGGCTCACCGGTTCCGAAGTTCACTTCGGGTCTGAACTTTACCCTGACTTACAAAGGGTTTGATATGTCGCTCTACACGTTCGCTTCGGTGGGCAACAAGATCTTCAACGTATCGAAGTGGTATACGGACTTCTATCCTTCATTCGCCGGTGCTTCAATCAGTGCCCGCGTGAAGGACTCCTGGACTCCGCAGAACACGAGTGCCAAACTGCCGATCTTCGAAACCGCTTCGAACTTCAGCACGAACACTCAGTCTAACTCGTACTACGTAGAAGACGGCTCTTACCTGCGGATTCAGAACTTGTCTGTCGGTTACAATGTACCCCAGTCATTCCTGAACAAAATTGGTATCCAGCGGCTGCGGGTTTCTGCTGCTGTCAACAACCTGGCTACCTTTACCAAGTACCAGGGTCTGGATCCGAGCGTCGGTGGCGATGCCGACACCAACTTCGGTATCGACGTAGGGAACTACCCGATCACCCGGAGCTTCAACCTCGGGATCAACCTTGGATTTTAATCCAAACACAAACCGTTTTTATAGTATAAAAACATGAAGCAATTGATTTCAACAAAAGCGGTGGTGGCAACCCTTACGTTATCCGTCCTCGCTTACTCTTGTAAGGACACCTTCCTGAATGTGCCCCCCACCGGGCAGATCAGTGAGGCGCAGCTGACAAGTCTGAAGGGGATCGAAGGTTCACTGATCGCCGCTTACTCGCACCTGAACGGTCGCGAATGGCGGATGGCCAGTGCTACGAACTGGGTTTGGGGCTCGATCCGCGGTGGCGATGCCAACAAAGGCACTGACCCCGGTGACTTCAGCGATATCAACCCGATTCAGCGCTACGAATACCTCCCGACCCAGGGCGTTATCTCGGAACACTGGCGGGGTAACTACGAAGGGATCGCCCGTTGTAACAACGTTCTGCGGCTGCTGACCAAGGCTGGCCCGGATGTGTCGGCTGCCGCCAAAACCCGGATCACGGCGGAGACCCGTTTCCTGCGTGCGCACTATTATTTCCAGCTGAAGCGCAGCTTCGGTAACACGCCTTATGTCGATGAATCGGTCGATTACGGTACGGGAATCGAAAAAGTGAAAAACGATAAGGAGCTGTGGCCGCTGATTGAAGCCGACATGAAGTTTGCCTACGACAACCTGCCCGCTACGCAGGCGCAGGCTGGCCGGGCCAACAAATGGGCTGCCGGTGCTTACCTGGGCAAGATCTACCTGTACCAGAACAAGTTTCCTGATGCCAAGTCTACCTTCGATGCGGTTATCGCTAACGGTGTAACGGCCAATGGTAAGAAGTACGGTCTTGTACCGCGCTACGCTGACATCTACCGCGCTTCGAACGATAACAACGAAGAATCGGTATTTGCCATCCAGAACGCCGCTAACACGGGTTCGGTGAACAACGCTTTCCCGGAATTCGACCTGAACTACCCGTACAACACGGGTCCGAACGGTCCGGGGAACTGCTGCGGCTTCTTCCAGCCGAGCTTCGAACTGGCTAACTCGTTCCGTACGAACGCCAATGGCCTGCCGCTGCTCGACGGTTCGTACAACAATACGGCCAACGCGGTTAAATCCGATTTTGGTATCGACTCCAAGACGGCCTTCACGCCGGACGCTGGTCCGCTGGATCCGCGGATTGACCACTCCATCGGTCGCCGTGGCATTCCGTACCTCGACTGGCAGGATCACCCCGGTGCTGACTGGATTCGTAACCAGCCGAACGGTGGCCCGTACTCGCCGAAGAAGTACACCTACTACCGTTCTGACCGTGGCTCCCTGCAGGACAACAGCTCCTGGACGCCGGGTTACACCGCTCTGAACTTCACGATCATCCGCTTTGCCGACGTGCTGCTGATGGCCGCTGAAGCTGAAATCGAAGCGGGTAGCCTGACGAAAGCGCTCGAGTATACGAACCTGGTTCGCGCTCGTGCGGCTAACCCGGCTGGCTTTGTAACGAAGGCTGGAGCTCCCGCAGCAAACTACCAGATCTCCGTCTGGCCGGCTAGTGCTTTCGCCTCGAAGGAATCTGCCCGTGCGGCTGTCCGTTTCGAGCGGAAACTTGAGCTGAACGGTGAAGGTCACCGTTTCTACGACCTGGTTCGCTGGAACACGGATGATCAGGAGCTGAACACCTATCTGTCAGTTGATGGTCGCTTCCTGACCGCTGCGCTCGGTGGTGCTAAATACACCAACAAAAAGCACGAGCTGCTGCCGATTCCGCAGGACCAGATTGACCTCGTAGGTTCGGATGTTCTGAAACAGAACCCGGGTTACTAAGCCTATCTTAAGCCTTAATACCTGAAAAGGGTGGTGCGCCTGGCGCATCACCCTTTTTTTGTTCGCTTGAAATGGCCCCTGGATAAAATACCAGACAAATGCCTTGACAAGACGACGTAAATTCCCGACTTTTGACCCGTCATGAAACGCACCCTGCATCAGCTATTCTGCCTCCTGATGGCCAGTGTCGTACTGGTAACCAGTACGGGCTTTGGCCTGATCGAGCATGCCTGTAAGGTGCGGGGCAAACAAGTGCAACTGGCTTCGTTCCGGAAAGAGACAAGCTGTAAAGGCTGCCCCTCCGGAATGCATCACCGTTCGGAGAACCATCAGACCGTAATCAAAAAGTCCGACTGTTGCCAGGCCGAACAGCGGTACGAAAACGTATCGTTTACGTCCTCGATCAGCCAGCTCATCGCCAAGTTCATCAAGTCGGTGACGGATACGGCCTTAGCCGGGCTTTCGCACGTGGTTGAATGGCTGTTCGCCCAACTGCTTCCTTCCCGGTCGGCAACGATTGCGCTCACGGTTGATCCACCTTCTCTTCTTTCCGGACGCGAGCTTCTGGCGTTCGTGCAGCGTTTCCTCCTATAGGCCATACCAGCGTATCACCTGCCTGTACTGCCAGATCAGTATGGGTGCTTTGTGTTATTTCTTAGCTGGTATCCTTCATGAAATCAATCCTCAAAAACGTCATTTTTCTGGCGTGTACACTGCTGGCGTTGGGCCATGGTGTCAGCGCCCAAACCATATCGGGTACGGTCAACGAACGGGTGAATGGTCGCTCGATTCCGCTTCCCGGCGTTAATATCTACTGGCTGGGGACTACCCAGGGAACGACCACCGATTCCGTTGGCCGGTACGCCATCGCACCGGCACCTCCGGCTGATCGGCTGGTCTTTAGCTTTGTGGGCTACCTGTCCGATACGATAACCGTGGGGACGCGAACCACCCTGGATGTTACGCTGCGGGGCGGAGCAACCCTGGGCGAAGTAACGGTAAGTGGTGCTTCAACGGTCATCGATCGCCTGTCGCCCATCCAGACCGAGATTCTGACGACCCGGACACTGGCCAAAGCCGCCTGCTGTAACCTGTCGGAAACCTTCGAAACCAATGCCTCGGTCAACGTGACCTTCAGTGACGCCGTCACGGGTTCCAAACAGATTCAGATGCTGGGCCTCAGCGGGAATTACATCCAGCTGACGGCCGAGAATGTTCCCGGTATCCGCGGACTGGCATCCACCTTCGGGCTGAACTACATACCGGGTACCTGGATCTCGTCCATTGATGTGGGCAAGGGCGTCGGCTCGGTGACGACCGGGTACGAGGCCATGACGGGTGCCATCAATGTCGAACTGCAGAAGCCCGATGCCCGGGAGCGAGTCTACGTAAATGGCTACGCCAACAGTTTCGGCCGGGTTGAGGCTAACCTGAACCTGTCCAGGCCTCTGAACAAACGCTGGAGCGTAGGGCTGCTTAGCCACGCCAGTACCTTCCAGAACGAGCTTGACCAGAACGGCGACCGCTTCATGGACCTGCCCAAATACAACCAGTACAACGGCATCCTCCGGGCGAAGTATAGCGGTGAGCGGTTCATGGCTCAATTCGGGGTGAAGGCCCTCACGGAGGACCGGCTGGGCGGCCAACTATCGAGCGTACCCGGTCAGCGGTATTCATTCACCAACGACACCCGCCGGCTGGAGTTTTTTTCCAAAACGGCCCGGCTTTACCCGGACCAGCCCTACAAAGGCCTGGGACTGATCGTCAATGCGGTCGATCATGAACAAAGCTCCATGTTCGGGCTGATTCCCTACGATGGCCGGCAGCGTACGCTGTACGGAAACCTGATCTACCAGACCATCCTGGGTAATACCAACCATACGGTTAAAACTGGCCTGAGTTACCTCTACGATGAATACCGGGAGCGTTACCGGGGCTCGCCGTTCAACCGGACCGAATCGGTGCCGGGTGTGTTCGGAGAGTATACCTACACCTATCCCGAGCGCTTTTCGCTGGTGCTGGGCAACCGGCTGGATTTTCATAATCTGTTCGGGACCCAGTGGACGCCCCGGGTGCATTTCAAATACCATATCCACGGTCGTCTGACTGCCCGGGCATCGGCTGGGCGGGGCTTCCGGGTGCCCAACGCCCTGGCGGAAAATTACGGGCTATTGGTCAGCTCCCGGGCGGTGCAGTTCCTCAATCCGGTCCAGCCCGAAATCAGCTGGAATTATGGGACCAGCCTGACCTACGAATTCCCCTTGCTGGGTCAGCCCGCGACCCTGGTTTTTGATTATTACCGGACTACCTTCCAGAACCAGCTGGTGGTCGACCTGGAGCATCCGACGCACGTGTATTTTTACAACCTGCGGGGACAATCTTTCTCCAACAGCTTCCAGGCTGAACTGAACGCACAGCCGGTCAAACGCCTGGAAATGAAACTGGCCTATCGCTTCTTTGATGTCCGGCAGGCGATGGGTGTCCCGACGGGTGAAAGGGTAGTGCTCCCCCGGATGATGGTCAGCCGAGACCGGGTCCTCTTTAACATCGGATATGCGTTGCCCTACGATAAATGGAAGGCAGACTTTACGCTGCAGTGGAACGGCCCGCGGCGAATTCCGGTCCTGACGGCTCCTTCGCTGCTTGAGTTCAACTACCGCAACATGCCTACCGAGCAGGCGCCGGCGTTTGCCAACCTAAACGCCCAGGTTTCGCGGGCATTCCGGACTTTTGAAATCTACCTGGGGGGCGAGAACCTGAGTAATTTCAGGCAGCAGGATCCGATTACCAATCCGGGTAATCCGTTTGGGCCTCGTTTCGACGCGGCTGCCCGGAACTGGGGACCCATTACGGGACGCATGATTTATGCAGGTTTCCGGTATAAAGTGAAGCGCTAACGACAGCAGAAAGGTCCCGGTTACGTACCAAACTGGAAGAAACGGGAGGGTTAGGGGTTATTCTGGTTACAACCTAAACGACAAACTTCGTAAAGGCCATGGAAACCATGCATCACCATACCGATCACATTCAGCTTTGTTTTGATTGCGCCGCCGCCTGTGAGCATTGCGTCACGGCCTGCCTTAGGGAGGAACACCTTGCACGCATGGCGGATTGCATCCGGCTTTGCCGCGATTGCGCGGACGTCTGCCGCATGTGCGCTTCGCTCATGGCCCGGGAATCGACCTTCTCGCCACACTTTATGGTCCTGTGCGCGGATGTCTGCCAGGCTTGTGCCGACGAATGCGCCCAGCACGATGACGCGCATTGCCAGGCCTGTGCCGAGGTGTGCCGCCGCTGCGCGGATGAATGTCGGCACCATTCGGCGAACGGCTGATGCACTCAGGATTCAATCGATTTCGACACACCATGCTGATAAGAAATGTTATAGTGGGCTTATGGGTGCTTGGGGTTGGCCCGGTGAAGGCCCAGCACCAACATCAGCACGGGACACCGACCCGTCCCGAACAGCCCCAAACGGTACAACCGGCGGATACCAGCCGGCCGGCCCAGCCGGATCATTCCGGGCACGCGGGCATGGGCGGCATGGATCACGCGGCAATGGGCCACGGCATGAGCGAAACGCCCATGTCGCACCTGTATTCGCGGAATCTGCCCATGAGCCGGAACGCATCCGGGACGGCCTGGCTGCCGGACCAGACGCCCATGTACATGAACATGTGGCACCGGCCGAAGTGGATGTACATGCTCCATTATGCGGTGTATGCGCGCTACACGAGCCAGAACCTGAACAACCCCGGAAAACGGGGACGTGAAGCGCAGTTCAACGCGCCCAACTGGTTCATGGGCATGGCCCAGCGAGCCATAGGGCAGCGGGGGCTGTTTTCCGTCAAGCTAATGATGTCGCTGGACCCGCTGACAGTTGGCGCCAACGGCTATCCGCTGGTTTTTCAGTCGGGAGAAACCTACCAGGGCCAGCGGCTGATCGACCGGCAGCACCAGCATGACCTGTTCTCGGAAGTGTCCGTAGGGTACAGCCACGCGTTCAGCCCGAATGCCGACGCCTTTGTGTATGTCGGTCTACCGGGGGAACCGGCCCTGGGGCCGCCGGCTTTCATGCACCGGAATTCGTCCTTCCACAACCCGGATTCGCCCCTGGGACACCACTGGCAGGACGCGACGCATATTTCCTTCGGGGTGGCAACGGCCGGCTTCCGGTACCGGTTTGCCAAGGTGGAGGTCTCCCGGTTCACAGGGCGTGAGCCGGACGAAAAGCGCCTGGGCTTCGACCGGCCGCGGTTCGACAGTTATTCGTACCGGTTGTCGCTGAACCCGACGCCAACCCTGGCGCTGCAGGTTTCCCAGGGTTACCTGAAGAGCCCGGAGTCGCTGGAACCCGACGAAGATGTGCGGCGGACCACCGCCTCGATCCTGCACGGCGTTTCGCTGGGGGCACAGGACCGGTACATTTCCTCGGCTCTGATCTGGGGACAGAACCGGAGCGAGGATCATGCCGATAATTCCTACCTGGCCGAAAGCAGCGTGCAGCTGAATCGGCTGGCGGTTTACGGCCGTTTTGAGAATGTGACCAAGTCGCCCGAAGAACTGGGGCTGCGGGATAACCAGGTCGGTGGAGAGCATCACCTGACGATCAATAACCTGACGCTGGGCCTGAACTACCGGCTGATTCGCTACGCGTCCACGGACCTCGTCCTGGGGGCGCAACTGACCGGTGGGGCACCGGAAAAAGCCCTGGAACCCATTTATGGGCGTCGAACGTTATCCGGGCAGGTTTACCTGCGGATATCGCCTTCGTTTATGCCGATGATGGGGCGATAATTACCTTAAAAGCGGAGGCCGCGAGCAGGCATTGGTCAATTGCACCGAGCCAGCTGCCATCCTCCGGATTCACTGCGTGTAACCACCAATCCAAATAACCATGAAAACAACCCTGTTGAGCGTAACGCTAGCCTTACTCCTTAGCCTGTTCAGCTTTGCCAAAGACGGTGGCAAGGACGGTGAAGTAAAGATTAAAACCTCCGCCATCTGCGAGATGTGCAAAGAGCGCATTGAGCGGAACCTGGCCTTCGAAAAGGGGGTTAAAGAGTCCTTCCTCAACCTGAAGGACAAGGTGGTTACTATCAAGTACAATCCGAAGAAGACGGATGTAGCCAAACTTAAAGCCAATATCGCCAAGTCAGGTTACGATGCCGATGAGGTGGTGGCCGACGAAAAAAGCTACAGCAAGCTGCCAGACTGCTGCAAAAAGACGGCTGCGCCGCATAGCGACCATGCCGGCATGAAGCATTAACAGTCAACCAAAACCCAAACGAAGGCGCAGGGACGCGATCGAGTCATTGACTTGGCGTCCTTGCGCCTTTTTGTGATTTTTGCCCCATGACCTACGAGAATACCCTTGCCTTCGCCAGGCAACTGGACGCCCAGGATCCGCTCCGTACCTACCGGAACCAGTTCCACATTCCCCAGCGGAACGGCCAGCCGCTGATTTACTTTTGCGGTAACTCCCTGGGCCTGCAGCCCCGGCGCGTTCGGGAGTACCTGGACCGTGAACTCCGGGTCTGGCAGGATTTGGGGGTAGAAGGCTGGTTTGAGCGCCCGGAAGAAGAGGAAGAAGAGCCCTGGCTGACGGTTCACACCCGCTGTAAGGAGCCCCTGGCGGCCATTGTCGGAGCCAGGCCCGGCGAGGTTTGCCCGATGAATAACCTGACGGTCAACCTGCATCTGCTGCTGAGCTCGTTTTACCGGCCAACCGCCAAAAACTATACGATCCTGACCATCGGGGGCGATTTCCCTTCAGACCAGTACGCCCTGGAGACTCACCTGCGGTCCCGCGGGCAGGATCCGGACCAGGCGCTGGTGGAAGTCCATCCCCGGAAAGGTGAAGCAACCTGGCGTACGGAAGACATCCTGGACGCCATCGAAGAGAAAAGGGATTCGCTGGCGCTGGTACTGCTGAGCGGTCTGCATTATTATACCGGCCAGGTTTTCGACATGCCGGCCATTGCGGCCAAAGCCCGGGCCGTGGGCGTGCCCTGCGGATTTGATCTGGCCCATGCGGTAGGGAACATTCCGCTCCGGCTGCACGACTGGGGCGTCGATTTTGCGACCTGGTGCTCCTACAAATACCTGAACTCCGGACCAGGCGGCGTATCGGGCATCTTTGTGCACGAAAAACATCACCATACTCCCGACGATCCCGGTTATCTGCCTCGGCTGGCCGGTTGGTGGGGATATGACCAGGATCGCCGCTTTGCGATGACCAAAGGCTTTGTACCCATGCCCGGAGCCGACGGCTGGCAGCTCAGTACCCCAACCGTGCTGGCAATGGCCGCCCATCACGCGGCCATTCAGCTTACGGCCGAGGCCAGCATGGACGCCTTGCGGCAAAAAAGTGAGCAGCTGACGGGGTATCTGGAGCATGTGCTGCGGGCCTCCGGTTACCCGCTGACCCTCCTGACCCCCGCCGATCCGGCCCAGCGCGGCTGCCAGCTTTCCCTGCTGGTCAAAGAAAACGGCAAAGCGCTCTTTGATCAACTGACCGCCGCGGGGGTCATCGGCGACTGGCGCGAACCCGACTGCATCCGGCTGGCGCCTACGCCGCTTTACAACACCTTTGAAGAAGTCTGGCGCGTGGGTGAAATCTTCCGAACCTACCGGTCCTGAAGGAAGCAGTGCAATCCGTTCCGGCTTCTGTCCAACCGGATTAAAAGGTAATTTAAATAGCGGTCAATGAAGGTTTTACACTTTCATGGGCCGCTCTTTTTTTGTCATTTTGTCCATCGAATTACTAGTCACACCGTAACGGGTTAACCAAGCTTCATGAACAATCCCTACGTGGCCCTGCTCCGCACGGCCTGGCAGTACGCACGACAGGACAGACGTCGCTACGTACTGGTCTACAGCCTCTTTCTTCTGGCCAATGTCATCGGCGCGGTATACCCGCTGCTGTTCGGCTGGTTCATCGAAACCATCCAGCGCCGGGATAGCGATGTGCTGGAAACGGTTTATCTGTACGGGGGCTGTTTTCTGGGCCTGAAACTGGCGGAATGGTGCCTGCACGGGCCCTCCCGGATTATGGAGCGGACGCTGGCTTTTTCCGTCAGCAAAAACTTCCTGGAAGAATTGTACCACCAGACCCTGAACCTGCCCGTTCGCTGGCATAAGGAGCACCATAGCGGCGCGACGATCAACCGCATCCGGAAGGCTTACGAAGCGCTGAAAAACTTCTTCCAGAGTGGTTTTTCCTACGCCCATACCATCGCCAAGTGTCTGTTTTCGTTCGGAGCGATGCTTTACTTCTCGCCGGTCTTTGGCCTGGTCAGCCTGGGGCTGGGGGTGCTGACGGTCATTGTAATCCTGAAGTTCGATAAGCCGTACATCAAAGCGCTGGAAGAAACCAATGAACGGGAGCACGAAGCCTCTTCGAATCTCTTCGACAGCCTCTCGAATATCATTACCGTCATCACCCTCCGGCTCGAAAAGCGGATGGAAGACAGCATGATGGGTAAGGTCATGGCTGTTTTTGCGCCTTTCCGCCGCAATGTGGTCATAAACGAGTGGAAATGGTTTGTGGCCTCAATGCTCATTGCGCTGGTGTACGTGGTGATCACCGTGGGCTATGTCCAGCAGCATTACGTGCCGGGCAAGGTCTTTTACGTCGGTGGGCTGGTGATGCTGCTGGGGTATGTGAACCAGTTTACCAGCGTCTTCAGCGATATCGCGCTCCAGTATACCCAGATTGTTCAGTACAATACGGATGTGCAGACCGCCCGGGCCATTGGCCAGGCTTATGCCGAGAACCACCGTCCCGACGATGCCCCGGAACTGCCCGGCCGCTGGCAGACCCTGGATCTTACCGGCCTGAACTTTACCCACCGGAATTCCTTTGGTCCGCCGCGGCAGATCCCTAACCTGACCGACCTGAGCATCCGGATTGAACGGGGAAAACGGATTGCTCTGATCGGGGAGAGCGGCAGCGGCAAAAGCACGCTGCTGACCTTGCTGCGCGGGCTGTATCCGGTGGAGCCGGGGGCTGCGGTCAGGGTGGACGGAAAAACGCAGACCGATCTGAGTGCCATCGGCAATACCGTCACGCTTTTTCCGCAGGAGCCGGAGATTTTTGAAAATACAGTGGCCTACAACATTACGCTGGGACTGCCTTTTGAATACGAAGATGTCCTGCGGGTTTGCCAGACGGCCCGGTTTGCCGAAATCCTGAACACCCTGCCCCAGGGCATGGAAACAATGATTCAGGAGAAGGGCGTCAACCTGTCGGGTGGGCAGAAGCAGCGACTGGCGCTGGCGCGGGGCGTGCTGGCGGCGCGGGGCAGTGATATCGTTCTGTTGGATGAACCCACCAGCAGCGTGGATCCCAAGACGGAGTTTGCCATTTACCACAGCCTGCTGAGCGAGTTTTCGGATAAAGCCGTTATCTCGACTCTCCACCGCCTGCACCTGCTACCAATGTTTGACTACATCTACATCCTCCGTAACGGACAGGTGGCCGACGAGGGAACCTTCGTCGAACTCCGCAACCGCAGCCTGATTTTCCAGGAAATGTGGAATCACCAGAAAGAGGCTTCCACGGAGTATCTGACGGCTTAAGGGTTGTTGCACGCAGATTACGCGGATTTAGCGCAGATTTTTTCCAGAGAATTCTGCGCTAAATCTGCGTAATCTGCGTGCAACAACTATTTCTTCTCCACCACTTCCTCACTCCAAACCGGGAACCGCCCCGGCGTGTGCGGCGCTCCGGCCCGGTCCAGGGCGGTTTCCAGCGCCTGCACCCCATCGTAGGCTTTCCGAAGGTCCGACAGCAGGGCCGTAAACTGCCGGGAAACCGTCTGGTAGTTGGTGATCATCGTCTGAGTGGGGGCAGACGAAGTGTACAGCAGGTTACCTGTCAGGCTGTAGACCCGGGAACTGACCGAGGGCAGCGTTTCGAATTCCCGGCGAGCCAGCGTCCGGTCGCCGTAAAGCGCCACGCTGATGGCTGTCATTTGCTGCTCCAGGCTATTAACCTGCTTCTGCAGATCGGCCGAGGCGCCCGGCGTCTGCAGCCAGGCGGCTTTCAGGTACCGCATCCGGTTGCTCAGATCACTGTAAACGCCCTGCGCCCCGCCGAGGGCCCGGTTCAGCGCCTGGGCTTTTTTTGTGAAGGCTTCCAGGGCTTTTTTATCCGTAGCCGGTAAGGTAGCCGTGTTCAACGCCACGACTTTAAATGGCTGGGCGGAAACCAGCTCCGTAAAGGTGCCGTCTTCAAACTTACTCAAGGCCACTTTGTAGGTGCCCGGCAGAGCCATCGGCCCTAGGTCCGGACCCGAGAAGAAATTCATCGGATCCGGTTCGGTGAAGCTGACGGGATCCACCGGCGCGTAGCGGAAATCCCAGACCAGCCGCTGCAGCCCTTTCTTGGCCGGAGCCTTCAGCCGCCGGACTACCTGACCGTCCTCGTCGGTGATCGTAAACAAAAGGTAAGGCGCGGGCTGGTTATCCTCCAGCCGGAGCGAGTCAAGGGAAGGATAAAATACCGACTGGCCCTTGTCGGCCAGCGCCTTTTCGCGCTCCTGCCGCTTTTCCTTCAGCGCCTTGATGTCGTTCTTCAGGAAATAGGTAAAGACGGCACCTACCGGTGGATTTGGCGTCGAGAAATACCGCTCACCCTGGAATCCCTTGCCGCGCAGCCCGAGCGGCTGGCTGGGCAGGAATTGCCAGCTATCCTTGATGGGGGCGATATAGGCTTCCTTCGCCAGAGCTTCTTTCGTAAGGTTTCGAAGGGGGGTATAATCATCCAGAATGTAAAAGCCCATGCCGAACGTAGCCAGGACCAGATCGTTTTCGCGTTTCTGGATGTCGAGGTCGCGAACGGCCACCGTCGGCAGACCGCCCTTCAGCTGGGTCCACTGCCTGCCGCCATCGATGCTGAAGAACAACCCGAATTCGGTTCCTGCAAACAGCAGATTCGGATTGACGTGGTCCTCGGCCAGGGTATAGACCGTCCCGCGGGCGGGCAGGTTATTCTGGATCGCCGTCCAGGTCTTGCCACCGTCGGCACTGCGGTACACGTACGGCTTGAAATCGCCGTAGCGGTGGTGGTTGAGGGCCGCGTAGACGACATTTTTGTCATGCTGCGAGGCAATGACCTGGTTGACGTACGTCCGTTCGGGCGCGCCGGGCAGGGCATTGACGTCGATTTTGGTCCAGTTCTTCCCGCCATCGGTCGTGACCTGAATCAGACCATCGTCCGTACCCGCGAACAACAGGTTTTCGTCCAGTTTGGATTCGGCGATTGTCGTTACGTTTCCGTAAATATCCGTCGACTGGTTCTTGGCGATGGCGTCGACGCTCCAGACGCGGCCCATGACGGGCAGCTCGTTCCGGTCGATGCCCCGGCTCAGGTCCGGGCTGATAACCGTCCAGGTATTGCCCCGGTCATCGGTGCGGAAGATCTTGTTGGCCGCAAAATAGAGCCGCGTAGCCTTGTGCTGGGAGATGACCAGCGGCGCGTCCCAGTTCCAGCGGTAAGCCGCTTCGCCTTCGCGCTCGATGGGGCGGATGTCGACATTCTCCCCGCTTTTCTTGTCAAACCGGCCCAGGCCACCGTACTGCGACTGGGCGTAGATGATGTTCGGGTCCTGGGGGTCGACCTGCGATTCAAAACCGTCGCCGCCCTGGGTGACAAACCAGTTGTCGTTAACGATGCCGTTGCCGCTAAGCGTCCGCGAAGGGCCGCCGAGGCTGAAGTTGTCCTGCGTACCGCCGAAGACGTTATAGAACGGTACCGCGTTGTCCGTGGCGACTTTGTAAAACTGGGTGATGGGCAGATTTTGCTTGAAATCCCAGGATTTACCCCCGTCGTAGCTTTCGTACAAACCCCCGTCGCAGCCGACGATGAGCTGGTTGGTGTCCTGCGGGTTGACCCAGATGGCGTGGTTATCGACATGCTTGTGCATCTCGCCCAGCCGGCTGAAGCTCTTCCCGCCGTCGACGGACTTCATGAAGTATACATCCGGTACGTAGACTGTGTTGGCGTCTTTGGGATCGCAGAAAATCTCACAGTAGTAGTTTCCGGAAGTCGTATAGCTGTTGACCTTGCTCCAGCTGGCGCCGCGGTCGCTGGACCGGTAGATGCCCGCTTTGTCCGCGCTTCCCTCCACAATGGTGTAGAGAACATCCGGATTGACCGGCGAGAGCGCCAGCCCGATCCGGCCCAGTTCGCCGCCCGGGAACCCGCCGCTGACCTTGTTCCAGCTCGCCCCACCGTCGGTGCTTTTGTAAAGGGCTGATTCCGGGCCGCCGCTGACGTAAGTGAACACTTTCCGTTGGCGCTGGTGAGCCGTGGCGTAGACGACCTTGGGGTTACGCGGATCGAGGTGAACTTCGTTGAAGCCGGTATGTTCGCTGACGGTCAGGACGGCCTTCCAGGTCTTGCCCCCGTCGGTAGTTTTGTAGACGCCCCGCTCCCCGCCGGATGTCCAGAGCGGACCGTAGGCTGCGACGTAGACAATATCCGAATTGGTGGGGTCCACGGCGATGCGGCCGATATGCTCGGAGGTTTTTAACCCAACGTTTTTAAAGGTTTTACCGCCGTCTTCCGACTTGTAGACGCCGTCGCCGTAGTTGGCCGCCCGCTGGTTGTTGTTTTCGCCGGAGCCAACCCAGACGATGTTCGGGTTCGAGGGGTCGAGGGTGACACAGCCGATGGAATAGGCCCCTTCGTTGTCGAAAATCGGCTCAAAGGTGATGCCGTGGTTACTGGTTTTCCACAGACCGCCGCCACCGGTTGCCACGTAGTATTCGCTGGGGTTGCCGGGATTGATCGCCAGATCGATTACCCGCCCGGAGGTCACGGCGGGACCAATGCTCCGGAGCCGCAGACCGCTGAAGGTGCCCGCGTTGAAGGGGTCGGCTGCGGCCTGGGTAGTCGAGGTCGGCGCCGTAGCCGGTTTCTTTTTCTGGCCAAGCGCCGGGGGTAACGAAAGCACGCCCACCAGCAGGAGGGATGCGCATCGGTAAACGAGATGCATGAAAGGGATGGGTTTGTTGGAGTTGCTAATTGCAAAATACGAAAAAGCCGGACCCCGCGGCCCGGCTTTTTCGCTTCGTCGGTTTACTTTTTCTCGGCCAGTCCGGCTGGAGCGTCCGGGAGCACAATTTTCTCCAGCTGCAGCTGTCGGGCAAGGGCGTTGAACTGGGCCAGGTCCTTTTCGATCAGGCCGTTCATCTCGGCTTTCAGCGTCCGCCACTGGCCGTCCAGTTCAGCCAGCCGCTGAAGCTGGCCCGTCGTGCCCACCGGAACGTTGCTGTCGACTTCGCCCCGCAGGAAGATGTAGTCCGCGCTCAGCTTGTTTTCGAAGTTGATGACGTCGTCGTTGCTCTGCGACCGGGGCTGGATGACCTTTTCTTCCCAGGTTTTGATCTTTTTATTCAGGGATTTACCGGCGTCGACCAGGCTCTTCAGGCTCTGTTTTTCCTCAACCAGTTCGATCAGGTCAGCCACCTGCTTCTGCGCTTTCCGCATGCGGGTAACCGACTCATGAATGTCCGTCACGGCTTTTTCAATGGCGATCAGGGTCTGCTGCTGCTGTGCGTATTCAGCGGCGGTCGCCTGGATTCGCGGATCGGCCATGATTTGGAAAGAAACCGTTTTGGTCTGCGTGCCCATCGACAGCCTGGCCTGGTAGGTGCCCGGAGCCATCTTCCGGCCATCGTAGCTGCCTTCGATGAACACCTTATCGATGCCCGGCAGGGTAGCCGCGCGCAGATCCCAGACAAACCGGTTTAGGCCCGGTTTGGCCGGTAGCGTCGGCTGGGCCGATGGACCACCGGGAAAAGAGACGAATTTTTTGTCTTTCTTGCTGCTGAAGGACCGGATGGTTTCCCCTTTTTCGTTCAGGATGGTCAGGCTGAGGGTCAGGCTGGTATCCACTTTGGCCGGTAACTGGTAGTAGATCACCGCGCCCGAGGCTGGATTGGTGCCCAGTGAGCCGCTGCGGCCCGTGCCGACGGTCTGTTCCTCGTCTTCCTCCTCGCTGACTTTGTCCAGGGCGCTCGATCCCGAAACCCGGTAGGTATCTTCCGGCTTGAAAAGCGCCAGACTATCCTTGCTGCGACCGGCCTCGAACTGCCGAATCAGCCCCAGATCATCAAAGATCCAGAACGAACGGCCGGCCGTGGATGCGATGAGGTCGCCCTGGTGGACTTTCAGATCGGTAATCGGTGTCACGGGCAGGTTGAGCTGGAACGGACTCCATTGTACGCCGCCATTGTAGGAAATGTAAAGACCCGTTTCCGTACCGGCAAACAACAGCCCTTTCCGCTGGGTATCCTCGCGAAGGGTCCGCGTAAACGCCCCATCGGGGATGCCGCTGACGATCCTGGTCCAGGTCTTGCCGTAATCCGTCGTTTTGTACAGGGAAGGCTTAAAGTCATTGACCTTGTAGCGAGTCGTAGCGATATAGACGGTCCCTTTATCGTGGGGTGAAACTTCGATGCAGTTCACCAGGGTTTCGCCCAGGTCCGGGGGCGTGACGTTGCTCCAGGTCTGGCCGCCATCGCGGGTCAGGTGGACCAATCCATCGTCGCTGCCTGTCCAGAAGACCCCTTTTTCGTGGGGCGATTCAATCACGTACGAAATCGTACCGTAGTTCTCCCCGCCCGCACCTTCATTGGTGTAGGGGGCACCGCTCCAGCCCTGTTTGGTCGTATCGTTCCGGGTCAGATCGGGAGACACAGGTTTCCAGGTTTTGCCCTTGTCGGTAGTCTTGAAAAGGATGTTTCCCGCGTGGTAGAACGCTTCGGGTTCGTGCTTCGACCAGATGATCGGGGCATTCCAGTTGAAGCGGTACTTCATCGTTTTGGGCTGCAGCGCCTGGTACTGGATCGGGGCGACCATGATGCCCTTGCCTTCGTTGGAAGTCTGATCAAGTACTTCGATGGTTCCCTGGTAGCTGCCCCCCATGACGTAGCGCGGGTCGTCGGGATTAAAGGCCATGAAAGCGCTTTCGCCGCCCGCCGAGGCCTCCCAGTTTTTATCGGAAATGCCGCTGCTGTTGGGGTTCCGGCTGGCGATCATGACTGAGGTATTGTCCTGCTGACCGCCGTAGATCCGGTACGGAAAGCGGTTGTCGGCGTTGACGCGGTAGAACTGGGCCGTCGGCTGGTTATTCTGCAGCGACCAGGTTTTGCCGCCGTTGAAGCTCACGGCCGCGCCGCCGTCGTTGGCGACCACCATGTTCTTGTTGTTCTTCGGGTTGATCCAGAGCTGGTGGTAGTCGCCATGCGTACCAGTCAGGGCCGAGGACCAGGTTTTTCCGCCGTCGATGGACTTGATGGCGGGTGAGTTCAGCACGTAAACCGTGTTCTCATCCACCGGATCGGCGAAGATTTCGGTATAGTACCAGGCCCGCTGGACGGTCCGGTGATCCTTGCTGACGCGTTCCCAGCTTTTGCCGGCATCGTCGGAGCGGAACACACCGCCCTGTTCTTTTTGCGTATCGGATTCAATGACGGCGTAGATTCGGTTCGGATTGCTGCGCGCGATGGAAACACCGATTTTACCCAGTTCTTTCGGCAGGCCTTTCTCCAGTTTGGTCCAGGTTTCACCCCCGTCAGTCGACTTATAAAGGCCGCTGCCTTTTCCGCCGCTGCGAACGAGCCAGGGCAGACGCCGGTGATCCCACATGGCCGCGTAGAGAATCCGCGGGTTGGTCGGGTCCAGCTGCAGGTCGGCGCAGCCGCTGTTTTCGTCGACGTACAGCACCTTTTTCCAGGTCTTGCCACCATCGGTCGATTTATATACGCCCCGGTCCTCATTCGGGCCGTGCAGGGCTCCCTGGGCGGCGACGTAAACGATATCGGGATTGGACGGGTGAATGCTGATGCCGGCGATATGGCGGGTGAGGTCCAGGCCCAGTTTCGTCCAGGTCTTCCCGCCGTCCGTTGACTTGTATACGCCATCGCCATGGGACGTCATGACGCCCCGGGGTGCGTGTTCGCCCATGCCGACATAGAGTACCTGGGGGTCGGATTCGGCCACGGCAACGGCGCCTACGGATGCGGTTTTGAAGTAACCATCGGAAATGTTCTGCCAGGTAAGACCGGCATCCTCGGTTTTCCACAGCCCGCCGCCAACGGTGCCCATGTAGTAGGTCTGGGTGTTGCCCGGTACGCCGCAGGCGGTAACGGAGCGGCCACCCCGGAAGGGACCAATGTTCCGCCAGCGGGCGGCTTTCAGGTAGGCATTCGGTTCCGTCGTCGCCACGGTAGCGGCGGTGGGAGCGGTGGTTTTGGCGGGTTTGCGGGTCTGGGCCTGGGCGGTGGTCAGCAGGCTCAGACCGGCCAGTACCAGTAGCGGTTTGTTCATGAATGTGTCAGGGAAAGCGTTATCTCAGGTAAAAATACGATTCGGGCGGGTATTTAAATGCCGAGCGCGAAGAATTGCGCGGCGCCAGCAGTTGAGTCTGCCTGCGCTGCGCCCTTCTCCGCGCCCCGTATGGTATAACATTAAGCCAGTAACTCCCGACCCTTAGCCAACGCCTGGTCCAGTCCGGAGGCGTCTGAGCCCCCCGCCGTCGCGAAGAAGGGCTGCCCGCCGCCGCCACCGCGAATCTCTTTCGACAGTTCCTTGACGACATTGCCCGCGTGCAGGTTTTTGGCTTTCACCAGCTCATCGGCGAACATGACCGCCAGCTGGGGTTTGCCGCCGATCTCCGCGCCCAGGACCAGGGCCAGGTTATCTACCTTTGCCTTCAGGTCGTAGGCCAGTTGCTTAAGGGCCTCGGCGGAAGGAACGTTCACGCGTTCAACCAGCACGCTGTGGCCATTCTTCGTTTCAACTTTGGTAATCAACTGTTCCTTGAGCTGCTGGACTTTTTCGTTTTCCAGTGCTTCGATTTTCTTCTGCAGCTGATTCCGTTCCTCAATGAGGCTCTGGACCGCTTTCACCACGTCTTTGGGTGCCTTCAGCAGTTCTTTCAGCTGCGAAACCGTGCCTTCGTACTCGTTCAGCAGGGCCAGGGCTTTGTCGGCCGTTACGGCTTCTACGCGCCGGACGCCGGTCGAAACCGACCCTTCCGAAGTGAGCTTGAACAGGCCGATCTGTCCCGTAGCCGGTACGTGTGTACCGCCGCAGAGTTCGACCGAATAGTTCGGGTCGAAAGTGATGACGCGGACGAAATCGCCGTACTTTTCCCCAAACAGGGCCGTGGCTCCCATCGCTTTGGCTTCCTCAATGGGTACGTTGCGCTTTTCGTCCAGCGGAATGTTGGCGCGGATTTTCTCGTTGACAATCTGCTCGATCCGGCTTAGTTCTTCGTCGGTCACTTTGGCAAAGTGCGAGAAGTCGAAGCGCAGCACGTCTGGACTGACCAGCGAACCTTTCTGGGCCACGTGCGGGCCGAGGACGTCACGCAGGGCGGCGTGGAGCAGGTGGGTGGCCGAGTGGTTGTTTTCGGTCGCATCCCGCCGGTGGGTATCGATCTGGGCAATAACATGATTGGCACCTTCCAGCACATGGTCCAGGTTCTGCTCGTTGCTGATGTGAACGATCAGGTCGTTTTCCTTACGGGTATCGCTGATGACAATGGTCCGCTCCAGCCAGGCATCCTGCGAATCGGTAGTCCGGGTGAGTTTCAACGTCCCTGTATCGCCCACCTGACCGCCGGATTCGGCGTAAAAGGGCGTGCGGTCGAGCACAATCTGGTACTGAGTGCCCTGTTTGTTCTGCACTTTGCGGTACTTCACGATCCGGGCTTCGGCTTCGGTCTGGTCGTAACCCAGGAATTCAATCCGGTCTGCGTCGTTGAGCTCTACCCAGTCACCCGTCGCCGAGGAAGCATCCTTGCGGGAGCGGGTTTTCTGCGCCTGCAGCGCCTGCTGGTAACCCGCTTCGTCGATCTGGAAGCCTTTCTCCCGGGCAATCAGGGCCGTCAGGTCGACCGGAAAACCGAAGGTATCGTTGAGTTCAAAGACGGTTTCCCCGTTGATGATGGTTTCGCCCTTTTCGGTCAGTTCCGCCGTGATTTTATCGAGCAGTTTAAGGCCATTTTCCAGCGTCCTCAGGAAAGAGGCTTCTTCCTCCCGGATCACCGTTGCCACGAAGTCCTTCTGGGCGTCCAGCTCGGGGAAGACTTCGGCGAACTGTGCGGCCAGGGTCGGAACCAGCTTGGTCATGAACGGTTCCTGGAAGCCCAGGTAGGAATAACCGTACCGAACGGCCCGGCGCAGGATGCGGCGAATGACGTAGCCGGCCTTGGCGTTGGAAGGCATCAGCCCGTCGGCGATGGCGAAAGAAACGGCCCGGATGTGGTCGGCGATCACGCGCATGGCCACGTCGGTGTACTCACGCTGGGTGCCCTGGTATGTTTTGCCGGATAATTCCTCGATGACGGCGATCGTTCCCGTAAACACGTCCGTATCATAATTCGACTGCTTGCCCTGGATGGCCATGCAGAGGCGCTCGAAGCCCATGCCCGTATCCACGTGGCGAGCGGGCAGCGGCTCCAGCGAACCGTCGGCCTTGCGGTTGAACTGCATGAATACGTTGTTCCAGATCTCCACCACCTGCGGGTGATCGGCGTTGACGAGCTCTTTGCCCGGCTTGGCGTCCACTTCCTCCTGGGAGCGAAGGTCGATGTGTATTTCCGAACACGGACCGCAGGGACCCGTTTCGCCCATTTCCCAGAAATTGTCTTTCTTGTTGCCGAGAATAATCCGGCTATCGTCGCCCAGAATGCTCTTCCAGAGGTCCCAGGCTTCCTGGTCGAAAGGCACGTTGTCACTCTCGTCGCCTTTAAAGACCGACACATAAATCCGGTCTTTGGGAAGCTTATAGACCTCCGTCAGCAGTTCCCAGGACCAGGCCAGCGCTTCTTTCTTGAAGTAATCCCCAAACGACCAGTTCCCCAGCATTTCGAACATGGTATGGTGGTAGGTATCGAAGCCTACATCCTCCAGGTCATTATGCTTGCCCGATACGCGCAGGCACTTCTGGGTATCCGCGACGCGCCGGGATGGCGGTGTTCCGTTGCCCAGGAAAAAATCCTTGAACTGCGCCATGCCCGAGTTATTGAACATCAGGGTCGGGTCGTTCTTGGCTACCAGCGGGGCGGAAGGGACGATGAGGTGTTCCTTGCTGCGGAAAAAATCGAGAAAGTGGCGACGAATTTCGGAAGAGGTCATTTCAGTTATGACGTTTGACATCGGACGTTTGACGGTTGAGAAAGACACCAGCGAAGAAGTCGAATGTCAACGATCAGGTGTCAAACGTCTGAAACTTTCCCGCAAATTTATGCTATTTTCACCGTCCTTTGCTTATTCACTCATTTACAATTCACTCTTCGGCTCATTGCACCGATATGGAGGAGTTGACCAAACGTTATTACGGCATTCGGGAAGTATCGGAGATGTTCGCCGTGAATATCTCGCGCTTACGCTTTTACGAAAAGGAATTCCCCATGCTCAAGCCCCGGAAGAACCGGGCCGGCGACCGGATTTACACCAAGGAGGACATCGCCCAGCTCCGGGAAATCTTTGAACTCGTGGAGCAAAAAGGCTATACGCTGGAAGGAGCCCGGCAGTTTCTGAAAACGCGTTCCTCGCGTCAGTCGGAGGTCAACCAGCTCATCGACCGCCTCCGGGAGATCCGGGGATTTCTGGTCGATATGCAGCGAAAACTGGATGAGACCGAGAGGGTCAATTAGGTATTGCTCCCAGCCATGAGGTGGATCAGCGTCGTAGCCTTGATCGTATTTGGACTGAGCCTCTCCGCCTGTAAAGTGATGCGGGGCGAAGGCGAGACGCTTCGTTCCGACTATTACCGGGTTCGCCGCCCGCAGGCACATCAGCTACCGAAAGGACGCCTGTTCGTGGAAGATGAAGACGATACGCTTCGCATTTACCTGCCGACTACTTCCCAGCCCCGGCTGCTGGACAATCGCCAGATTCACAACCTGACGCTGTACCGCCGTCATTTTGACGTCGACGTCTTTACCATTCCGTTCAAGATACGTCCGGCCATTGCGGGTGTGCCACCCCAGCTGAATTCCAACTTCAACGCCGCGCTTTACCTGGGTCGCCGGATTGACTTTTACCGGTTTCAGTCCCAGACCATTGCGCCCCACCGCCAGACCCGGCTGCTGCGATCACAGGGCTTTGGGTACGGTTTTTTCGCGGGAATTGGTTCCTCGACCATCAACGAGCTAGTCACGCGCGGAGCTATTGGGTTTGAGTACGAGGGCGTCATCGTGGATGCCGGGCTGGCCGTCATTTACGACGCCCGACTTTTTAACGTGGGCATTGCCACGGGCATGGATCACCTGGTGGATTCCAACCGCCGGCAGTGGATCTACCAGTGGCGCCCCTGGTTCGGCGTCCTGTTTGGGCTGAATCTAAACTGACGCTCGCGGCTCCCGGGCCGTTCCCTTTGCCACCCTTTCTGCGTCTAATGGGCAGACGCTTTCGAATCCGCTCGAACGCTGCCTATGAACGATGCATCCATCCGCTCCGAAACCTTTTACCAGCTGGCCCTTACGTTAGTCCCGGGCGTAGGCGATGTGCTGATTCGCCAACTGATCAGCTACTGTGGCTCCGCTTCGGAAATTTTCCGCTCGAGCCTGCCCAAACTAACGCGGGTACCCGGCGTTGGCGAAGTGACAGCCCGGTCCATCCGGCAGCCCGATATCCTCCACCAGGCCGAACGATGCCTCAGGCGGGCCGAGCAACTGGGCCTTCGCCTGCTGTTCTTTACGAGTCCGGACTATCCGGCCCGCCTGAAGCCCATTTACGATGCGCCGGCCATGCTGTTCAGTCAGGGAAACGCCAGCCTCCAGGCTTCGCGCACGATTGGGATCGTCGGTACCCGCCAGGCGACGGAATACGGCCGGCGGATGACCGAAGAACTGATTCAAGGAATTAAGGCGTTCAGGCCGCTGGTCATCAGCGGTTTGGCGTACGGTATCGACATTGCCGCCCATCGGTCCTGCCTGGTGCAGGGCATTCCGACCCTGGCGGTAATTGCCGGAGGGCTGGACCGAATTTATCCGACCGTTCACCAGAAAACGGCCCGGGAAATGCTGGAGCAAGGCGGGCTTCTGTCCGAGAGCCGGCCGGGTACCAAGCCCGACGCCCGGTTGTTCCCCGCCCGCAACCGGATTATCGCCGGCCTGAGCGATGCGCTCATTGTGGTCGAGGCGGCGGCCAAGGGCGGGGCGCTCATAACGGCCGAATACGCCAACAATTACCACCGGGAAGTTTTTGCCGTACCGGGCTACCTGCAGCAGACCTTTTCCCAGGGCTGCAACAAGCTCATCCGCGATCATAAAGCCCAGATTTATACCCGCCCCGAAGACCTGATTGATGCCCTGAACTGGGATAAACCCGAGCCGAAAACCGCTTCGAAACTACCCCCGCTGCCTTTCACCGAAGAGGAAAGCCAGATCCTGGCCCTGCTTCGTCAGCAGCCCGACTGGCACCTCGATGAGCTGAGCTGGCGCAGCCAGATCCCCCTCGGCCGCCTGGCCTCCCTGCTGCTCAACCTGGAATTCCAGGGCGTCGTGCGGGCGCTGCCGGGGAAGCGGTTCCAGGGATTGAGGGATTGAGGGATTGAGGGATTGAAGGATTGAAGGATTGAAGGATTGAGGGTTTACCGTATTTCTTGCGTGAATAAGCGGAGCCCTACTTCAATCCTTCAATCCATCGATCCATCAATCCTTATTCCACACCTCCGGCGCCTCCCGCCAGGCCGAGAGCGAAGCCAGGGCCGCTTCGGGGATGTAGTTCAGCCGCTGGGCTTCAGCCAGGAGGGCTTCGTAGTTGCTGAGGGTGATGAGTTTTACGCCTTTCTCGGCAAAGTTCTGGTCGGCGAGGGGAAAGCCGTAGGTGAAAATGGCGGCCATGCCCAGCACGCTGGCACCGGCTGCCCGCAGGGCGTCTACCACCTTAAGAGAGCTGCCACCGGTCGAAATCAGGTCTTCGATCACCACTACCCGTTGGCCCGACTCGGTCCGGCCTTCAATCTGATTGCCCATGCCGTGTTTCTTGGGCTCGGGGCGGACGTAGAGGTAAGGCAGGTTCAACACATCGGCGACCAGCGCTCCCTGGGCAATGCCGGCCGTGGCTACCCCGGCGATGGCTTCCACCTCCGGAAAGGACTGCCGGATGGCCTCCGCCAGTCCGTTTTTGATCAGCGTACGCGCCTCCGGGAAGGAAAGCGTCAGGCGGTTATCGCAGTAAATCGGAGACTTCCAGCCGGAACTCCAGGTAAAGGGCTCCTCCGGCCGCAGGCGTACGGCTTTGACTTCGAGCAGAACGCGGGCTATTTCTTGGGCTTGCATAATTTTTTAAGAGTCGTCAGTCCTCAGTCAACAGTTGTCAGTCATGGTCTGCCCTTGCGATCAGCTGTCACTCATCCGGTAAACTTCGCCCAGATTTGACGATTTGGCGAAGTCGGCTAACGACTGATGACTGGTGACTGACGACTATCCTAAGATTCTTCCAGCTTCTTGACCATGATCTTATCAATCCGACTCTTGTCCATATCGACAATTTCGAACTGGTAAGACTGCCAGGCGAAGGTTTCGCCGGTTTTGGGTATGTCTTTCAGGATATGGAGGGCGAAGCCGCCGAGGGTGTCGAAACCGGTCAGGTCCTTGCGGTTCTGCATCGTAATGTCGAAATGCGACAGAAAATCGTCGAACGGCAACTGGGCGTCGATAAGGAAACTGCCGTCTTCGCGCTCGGTAATTTCGTAGTCGAACTCGTCGGACTCCGAAATGTCACCCACCAGGGCGTCGAGAATGTCGTTCAGGGTAACCAATCCCAGCACTCCGCCGTATTCGTCGACGATCACCCCCACATACTGCTTTCGTTCCTGGAAACGCTCCAGAACCTGGTAGGCTTTGTTGTTTTCGGGAATGTAGAGGGCTTCCCGTTTGAGGTCGATGAGCCGGGTCAGTTGCTGGTCGAGGTCCTTCCCCAGAAAATCCTTGATGTAAATGAGCCCGACGATATCGTCGACGCTGCCTTCGCAGAGCGGGTAAACCGAATGCTTGTACTCAATGATTTTCTGCTTGTTTTCCTCAACGTCCGCCTCAAGGTCCAGAAAAACGACATCCTGGCGGTTGGTCATCAGGGAGGTAATCTTGCGGTCGCCAAGTTGAAAGACGTTCTGCACGATCTCCTGCTCAATCTCTTCGATCACGCCCCCGGTGGTGCCTTCCTGAATCAGGCTTTTGATTTCATCCTCCGTAACAGCCGCCTGGTTAGGCTTGATATTCAGAATCTTAATGAGAACGTCACTGGAAAAACTCAGCAGGCTGATAAAGGGAGCCGTGAGTCGCGAGATGAAATTCATGGGCCCAACCATGAACTTGGCGATGCCTTCCGGATTGGACAGACCGATGCGTTTGGGCACCAACTCGCCTAAAACGAGGGAGAAATAACCCGTAATCAGGACGACCAGCGTGACGGAGATGCTATTGGCGTAGGGTTGCAGGGCGGGAATGGGCTCGACCACCGTTTTGACCTGGGTCGTCAGGCTGTCACCGCTGAAAATACCCGTCAGGATGCTGATGAGGGTGATACCGATCTGGACCGTGGAGAGAAAGCGATTGGGCGATTCGGCCAGTTTGAGGGCTTCCTGGGCGCGGCGGTCTCCGTTCCGGGCATCGGTTTCCAGTCGGGCTTTGCGGGAGGAAACCAGCGCAATTTCCGACATGGAAAACACACCATTAAGGATGATTAGGAATAGGATGATAGCAAGTTCCACGCGGGAGGGAATTGACCTGCTGCAAAAATAGTAGTTTTAGGGACTCTATCGTAACGGGCCGAATTGCTAAATTTACGGAGGTATTGGCCGTTTGCCCGGGTAAGTGATTCCGATGACTGATCGGTTGAGGCTGCGCCGGAGCGGCGGATCATACCCGTTGTACTTCAACTATCCCGAATGATTCTATTCATCAACGACCGACCGATTCGCCTGGTCGGCCCGAAAGCGGCAGGCAGCCTGCACCAGTCCGACTACGATCATATCGTCGATGCCCGGCTGGAACAGCTCCGACCGGAAGTGCTGCGCGGACACGTTCTGGTCCTGAATGCCGCTCCGATTACCATCGAGAAACTGATTGGCCTGCTCAACAACCATGCGTTACTGGACCTCCATTCGGTGGTGCTGGTTACGCTGGACAAAAATGCGGTGGAAGAAAAGGTCAAGAGCCTTTTCAAAGTGGTAAAAGCCTCGGGCGGTGTCGTATTTAAGGGCGAGAAGATGCTGCTGATGTTTCGCCGGGGGAAGTGGGATCTGCCGAAAGGCAAACTGGATGATGGGGAATCATCGCGGGAAGCCGCTGCCCGGGAAGTCGAGGAAGAAACCGGCGTGGTAGCGTCGGTCGGGGAGCGGATCTGCACTACCTGGCATACCTATACGATGAACGGTAGCCGGATTCTGAAGCGGACGAAATGGTACCGGATGACCTGTATCGATGACCGACGAATGGCTCCCCAGACCGAGGAAGACATTGAACAACTGGAATGGCTGGACCGCCGGGAAGCCCGTCGCGTCCTGACAAATTCTTTCAGCTCGATCCGCTACGTGGTCGACACCGTTTACGCCGAATTTATGGCATAAGCCGGTGGCCCAGCGCCATCTCGATCGCCAGGCGGTAGGATTCGTACTTGTCGTGCCAGATCAGAATGAGGTCCCACAGCAGCATGGCCAGCAACATCTGGATCGCATCCTGGTACGTGAACCGATGTCCCAGTAGGGTGATAAATGTCTCGCGCATGGTTCGAATTTGTTACGGCGTGTTAACAAATAGTGAAGTTACGAACCCGACGCACGTTTTTGCCAAAAAAGTCTAAGATTTTTTTTGTTTTAACGAAATTTAATCCAACTGGTAGGGAAGAAACTCATCCACGGGCTGCCCGTAGCGGTGCAGATCCCGGATGATGCTGGAGCTAATGGGAGCCAGGTGGGGGGACGTAATCAGAAAAACGGTTTCCACGCCGGGGAAAACGTGACGGTTCACCTGCGATATGCCGTTTTCGTACTCGAAGTCGGTGGTATTCCGTAAGCCCCGCAGCAAAAAGTTGGCTCCCATGGAGCGGGCCACGTTGGCCGTCAAATCATCGTAGGCCGTAACCCGAACCTGGGGCGCGTCGGCAAAGGTCCGCTCAATGAGCCGGATCATCTGTTCCAGCGGAAAATAGCGTTGCTTGCTGGCGTTGCGGCCGATGCCGATGATGATTTCGTCGAAAAGGTGCAGGCCACGCCGAACGATGTCTTCGTGTCCTTTGGTAAACGGGTCAAATGAACCGGGGAACAGGGCAGTGCGTGGCATGTACGGCAGGAGGTTGGGCAATAGCCTGGGTTTATTTGGCCGGAAAGATACGGCTTAACCCAATGTCTCCCAAGGTCGCTCAGAGCAGATTAAGCCCGTACAGGCTCAGGTACCGGTGCTCAGGCAATTCGTCGAAGTCGGGCGTCAGGGCTAGTTCCGGCAGGGTCGAACCAAACGAAAGCTGCGGCAGAAAGCGCGCCAGCGAGGCGTAGCTGTCGGCAAAAGGCGTTATCTCGCCGTACAGCAGCGTACCGACCGAGGCGGGTTCCCAGCGCAGTTCACTCAGCACATACAGGACGTAGTAGGCCAGGTCAGCGGCATTTTTGTAGGCAAACTTGTTGCAAAGGCGCAGCCCCGTGCCCTGGCGAGCGACGATCGTCACGTACTCATCCTCAAAATACAGCAGCAGATTCGGGCCGGCCGAACGGCGGCATAAAAGCGCTGAAGCCTGGATGAGCGCGCTGGTCTGGTGCACGAGCGCCACCTGCTGAAGCGGGTAGGTCGCCGCCAGCCAGTCGGTCAGGCGGGTATCCACCGAAAAAACGCAGTGAAAGCCTTCAGCCGGGTGGGCGAAGGCGTAGGCGTGTTCGGTAAAGGGTAAGGCGCTGCCCCGCATTAACTGCAGGTAGCTGGCCGCGTATTCCTTCCGGAAGAGATGCGACGGCACCAGGGTAAACGAGGGAGTATTGACCGATACCCGGACCTGGCCCCAGAAATCAGCCGGTCGCTGCAGGACCGGATGGCTTCGGTAGATGGTTTCCAGGGACGGCAGGAGGGTGTCTTCCGCCAGCAGCGACGAAAAGGTGTATTCCTCCAGCCAGATGCAACGGGGCTGGGCATCAGTCACCGGTTTACGGCCGGTAGCGACGGAGGTTTCCGTAACCCCAAACCGAAAACGGTCTTTACCCATTTCCAGCGCCAGCAGGTACGAACCCGGGTGCGTTGGTAGATCGTCCGCGCCGACATCTCCCACCGGAGCGGACCGGAGCAGCGTCTCGTGCCGAATGGCGACGGTCGGAGTCACGGCGGAAGCAGTTTCGGATAACACGATTAGGATGGTAAGGTACGATGGCCGATAAAGGTATAAAAAAAGCGGTTCAGCGCATCATGGCTTCCGAAGATACCCACGTAATTGGAACACATCTTCCATTGAATGGCACAACCGGAAGAGCTGGTGCACTTCATTTTCGGGATACGCTTTGATTTCCGCAAACGTCATCAGGCGTACTTCCGTAATGATCTGCCGGTCCGACTGCATCTCCGGATCGGACCCCTGACCCAGCTGGCCTCCGGTGATCCGGACCGAAAAAAACAGCTCCATGGCGTGCAGGGGCGGCTGCATGAACTCATTGACAAACAGCAGATCCTCTACCACCACGTCCAGGCCGGTTTCCTCGCTGAACTCCCGGACCAGGGCTTCGTGGGCTGTTTCGCTGAACTGGGCACCGCCGCCGGGCGGGCACCAGAAGGTATCCGTCGGGCCGATGCCGCGGTGCCGGACCATCAGCAGCTTATCATCAATGAGGCAAAGGCCGCAGACCCGCAGCCGCAGCCGGTTGCCGTACAGCCGCAGCACTTCTTGCCGTGCTTTATCCAAGGTTAACAAAAGAGGTAGTTTCCGCCGCAAAGGTACGGAAGGAAAGAAGAATTAAGAATGAATAATGAAGAATGAATAATGAGGACAAATGCGAGTCTTCGCCAGGTTAACCACAGACAGTTAGTCCCTATATGGGCGATTGACTCGCAATTATTCATTATTCATTGTTCATTATTCATTTTAATACGTACCCGAAATGTAGTTTTCCAGCGAGGCGATCTGGGCCTTCTGTTCCCGGATAATGGCCGAAACGACGTCATTGATGGAAATAATGCCGATCAGGTTTTCGACGTCGACGACCGGCAGGTGGCGGATGTGCTTCTGGGACATCAGCAGCATGGCGTCCTCGAGTTTATCCGAGGTCTGGATCGTAATCAGGCGGCTGGTCATGACCTCGTGGATGAGCGTATCCCGGGATGCGCGGCCCATCAGAATCCCTTTGCGGGCGTAGTCGCGTTCGGAGAAAATACCAACCAGCCTGCCGTTGTCCATAACCAGCACGGCGCCAATGTTTTTCTCCGACATCAACTCCAGCGCGTGATAAACGGTAGCATCCGGCCGGACGGAATAAATCGTGTTAACCGGCTTTCCAAGTAGAATTTGTCGAATATTCATAGGGAACAGGATGATGGATGAGTGAGTCGGTTCAAGTTACAATTTTTACCAAAAATGTCCAGTACAAAGGACGTTTATTGTAACCGTTCGGTACAAAGTTGCCTCTGGCCCTCCGGAAGGCCTTTTACCGGTACCTTCGGTTGAATCTTCAGGCGGAAAGCCGTACCTTACGCCTATGAATGATACCCAGACGCCCGCGCAGCTACTGGCCAAGCGTTTTCCGTTTAAACCCACGCCCGGCCAGCAGGAATTTTTTGAGCGCATGGGCCAGTTTCTGCTGCATCAGGAGCACGAGCGTTACCGCGACTGTTTTCTGCTCCGTGGCTACGCCGGTACCGGAAAAACCACCCTCATCAGTACCCTCATCAAGGTCGTTCCCAAGTTTGGTTACAAGTCCGTTCTGCTGGCCCCGACCGGCCGGGCGGCAAAGGTGATGTCGAATTACGCCAAACGCAGCGCCCAGACCATCCACCGGAAAATTTACCGCCAGATCGCCGACTCCGATTCGGGCAGCCTCGTTTTTCAGCGGCAGAAAAATTACCACGAGGATACCATCTTCATCGTCGATGAAGCCTCCATGATCAGTGATGAGGCTGAAATCGGTATGAACGGCCTGCTGGCGGATCTGGTCGAATTCGTCTTTGAAAATAAGGGGAACAAGCTTGTACTGGTCGGCGACGTGGCCCAGTTACCACCCGTCGGTCGGGAACTGAGTCCGGCCCTGGAGGCGGGTTACCTCGGGCGGGAATTCGATATGACCGTTTTCAGCCAGGAATTGACCGAGGTCATGCGCCAGGAAGAAAGCTCGGGCATCCTGCTCAACGCGACCGAACTGCGAAACGGCCTCGGCGCGCCCGAACCCCTGATTCAACTGAACGTACGGGGGCACCGCGACATTTACCGTATGACCGGCGAGCGGCTGGAAGACGGCCTTCGCTACGCCTACGATAAATACGGCCGCGAAAACTCCATCATCATCACCCGCTCCAATAAAGCGGCGGTGCTTTACAACCAGTTCGTGCGCCGGACCATCAACCAGGCCGAGGAAGAACTCGATGCCGGGGATCTGCTGATGATCGTGCGCAATAACTATTCGGTCCTGGACGACGACAGCCCGGCCGGCTTCCTGGCGAACGGCGATTTCGTGGAGGTAATGAAGATCCGCAAGCGCGAAGAACAGCACGGGCTCAAGTTCGCCACGGTGACCCTCCGCCTGCTGGACTACGAGGAACAGCCCGAATTCGAAAGCAAGATTGTGCTGGATACGCTGTATTCGGCAACCCCGGCGCTTGGTCGGGAGGAAAACCGGAAGCTTTACGACAGTGTCGTGCAGGATTATTTTTATATTAAGTCCAAACGCGAACGAACCGAAGCGGTACGAAAAGATCCCTATCTGAACGCGCTGCAGGTGAAGTTTGCCTACGCCCTGACCTGTCATAAAGCCCAGGGAGGGCAGTGGCCGGCCGTCTTTATCGACCAGGGTTTTCTGCCCGAAGGCCAGGTCAACCAGGAATTTGTCCGCTGGCTGTACACGGCCCTGACGCGCGCCACGGACGAAGCGTTTCTGATGAATTTCGCCCCACAGTTTTTTTGCTAAGCCTTCCAACGAATGCGGATTAGCCCGAATCCATCTCTGAAAACGATGATGCGTACCGTACTATTGGGAATAGCCTGCCTGGCAGCCACCGGAGCCATGGGCCAGCAAACCAGCCCCTGGCAGCTCCATGCCCGGATCGGGACAAACCTGGGTACCGCCGGGGGCCGCGTCAACCCGACCAGTTTCGTACTGGGCCCTCCGAACAACGTTTACATCAACGATCACGCGGGAAATCGCTGGCGGCTGGGCGGAATGGTAGGGCTTGATGCCCACTACCGCGTCAACCGGCGGATTTCCTGGCGGTTTGGCCTGCAGCTGGAACAAAAAGGCTCGCGGGTTGAGGTAACCAGCGCCAGTATTTACGTACCCGACGCGGTGCTGGAGTTTTCGGCGCTGAGGGCCCGTCCCCGGGTGGCGCTGACGTACCTCACGATCCCCGTATCGGTTGGCTACCAGTGGCGGCCGTTCGGGGTTTACGGTGGCCTTTATACCGGGCTGAAACTCGCTGAGCGGCAGGCGGGCCAGGTTCCGGTCGGGAAGGAAAGTTTCCGCATTAGCCGCCGGAACATGGGCCGGTACAGTCCGTTGGAAGTGGGCTACCAGGCAGGGGTGACGTATACGCCCGCGCTGCTGTCCCGCTTTTCACTCGATGCCCAGTTCAGCCAGAGCCTGACCAATGTCGCCGCGACGGAAGGCTGGGCCGGTGGCCCGACTCCGGATCTTCGGAATCGGGTCGTCCAGCTCGCGCTGCGTTACCGCCTTACCCGATAATAAGCCTATCGCTATGACCCTGATCGAATTTACCGAATCCCTCCAGCAACCTCAGCCACCCGCCGGCCTCTCGCCCATTCTGGAAGCCCTCTGGTACGATGCCCGCGGCGACTGGAACCAGGCCCACGAAATCGCCCAGCGCCGGGAAGGCCAGCCCGACCATGACCGGCTGCATGCCTACCTGCACCGGAAGGAAGGTGATCAATGGAATGCCGGGTATTGGTACCGCCGGGCGGGGGCGCCGGTTTTTCAGGGCACGCTGGAGGCCGAATGGGAAGCCCTGGTGCACCAATACCTCAGGTAATTGCCCGGGGAATTTGTACTTTGCGGACGACTTTTACGAATGAACCTCATGGAAAGCCCTGCCAAGAAATCTCCCCCCAAAGCCCGGACCTCCAAAAAATCACCCCTCCGGGAATGGTTGGATTCGGTCCTTTTTGCCGTCGTTGCCGCGACGCTCATCCGATTCTTCACCTTTGAAGCCTACGCGATTCCCACTCCCTCCATGGAGAACAGCCTGATGGTCGGGGACTTTCTTTTCGTCAGTAAACTGCATTACGGCATCCGGACGCCGATCACCCCACTGCAGATTCCGCTGACCCACCAGAAAATCTGGGGTACCGATATTCCGTCCTACAGTTCCGCCATCCAACTGCCGTCGTTTCGGCTGCCGGGTTTTTCCCGGGTAAAAAACGGCGATGTGGTGGTGTTCAATTATCCGCCCCGCCTGCCGGGTGAGCCGAATTACCCGACTGATCTGAAAACCAACTACATCAAACGGTGTATCGGCATTCCGGGGGATGTGGTCGAAATCCGCGACGAAGCGATCCAGGTCAACGGGAAACCGCTGGTCGTCCCGCGGCGGGCCCAGTCTTCGTACCTCCTCCGGACCAAACAGGCCCTCGATGAGCGCTTTTTCCGGAAGTACGGTATCGTCAATGATTTTAACTCGGCAGAGGGCCCGTTTATCAACTGGCAGTCCGTGGAGACATACGACGAGGCCAGCCGGACGTCCCAGCCGATCGGCTACCAGATTCATGCGCGCCGGGAGGCCGTCGAGCAACTGAAGCAATTTGATTGGGTGGAAGGCATCGAACCGCTGCGCGAGGCGCCGGGGCAGAAGGGACCGGGCGTGTACGGCAGTGCGGCCTACGACTGGAACCAGGATAATTACGGTCCGCTGACGATTCCGAAGAAAGGCATGACGGTACCAATCAACCGCCAGACCCTGGTCATCTACGGGCCGGTAATTCAGCGGTACGAAGGCCAGGCCAATGTGAGCCTGTCGCCGGATCAGTTGCTGATCGATGGGAAAGCCATTTCCTCGTATACCTTCAAACAGGATTATTACTTCATGATGGGCGATAACCGCCACAATTCCGAAGATTCCCGGTACTGGGGCTTTGTGCCCGAGGACCATATCGTCGGGAAGGCCGTATTCGTCTGGATGTCCATCGATCCGGCGCCGGCCACGGCCTGGCAGAGTATCCGCTGGAACCGGCTGTTCCGCCTGGTCGATTAATTCCGGCACCTGACTACCAAGAAAAAAGGCAGCGCTCATACCGGCGCTGCCTTTCTGGTTATATTATTCCTAAACCCTTTAAAAGCGTAATTGGATGGTTGGTTTATGGTTTATCGTTTAGGGTTTATGGTTACCTGCATCTGAACCATAAACGCTAAACGCTAAACCAATGCTTCCGAGGCCTCCTGCTGGAGGACGGTTGACAGATTGTCGAACGGAAGCCCGAACGCGTCGGCAACACCCTGGTAGACAACCCGACCTTTGACGACATTGAGACCTTTCCGCAGTTCTTCGTTCTGCAGGCAGGCCTTTTGCCAGCCCTGGTTCGCCAGTTGGATGGCGTAGGGGAGGGTGGCGTTGGTCAGGGCGAGCGTCGAGGTGTAGGGCACAGCACCCGGCATGTTGGCCACGCAGTAGTGGACGACGTCATCAATGATGAACGTCGGGTTTTCGTGCGTCGTCGGGGTGCAGGTTTCGATGCAACCGCCCTGGTCTACGGCAACGTCGACCAGTACCGTACCCGGCCGCATGAGCCGGAGCATCGGGCGGGTAATCAGGTGCGGGGCTTTGGCTCCCGGGATCAATACCGCTCCGACAATGAGGTCGGCCTGTTTGATTTGTTCCTTGATGTTGTACTCGTTGGACATCATCGTCACCACGTTCGGCGGCATAATGTCCGAGAGGTAACGCAGGCGCGGCAGGCTGATGTCCATAATGGTGACGTAAGCACCTAGCCCGGCGGCCATTTTGGCAGCCTGGGTTCCGACGATACCCCCACCGAGGATCAGGACGTTAGCCGGTTTCACACCCGGTACGCCGCCCAGCAGAATTCCCCGGCCTTTCAGCGGTTTTTCCAGGTATTTGGCGCCTTCCTGAATGGCCATCCGACCCGCTACTTCCGACATCGGAACCAGCAGCGGCAGGCTGCGATCCGCCTTTTCGACGGTTTCGTAAGCCAGGCAAACCGCCTTGCGGGCGATCATGGCGTGGGTGAGTTCCTCCGACGAAGCGAAGTGGAAGTAAGTAAAGAGCAGCTGGTTCTCCCGAATCAGATCGTATTCCGGAGCAATCGGCTCTTTCACTTTCATGATCATTTCGGCCGTGCCGTACACCGCTTCAATCGTCGGCAGGAGGGTAGCACCCGCCTCGGTGTACTCCGAATCCTGGAAGCCACTGCCTTCCCCGGCACCAGCCTGTACATAGACCGTATGGCCATTTTTACGTAATTCGGCTACGCCTGCCGGAGTCAGCGCGACCCGGTTTTCGTTGTTCTTTATTTCTTTGGGAACACCAATAACCATGAGGTGAGGAGCGGATTAGTTAATATTGATGAAGCGCATCTTGAACGCCACGCAAATTTACGGTTTCGGGTAATTATTACTTGAATATTCGGTTATTTTGGGAAATTGTCCTGCCGGTGGGGGTGATAGCGAAAAATATTCTGTAAGGCAGACGAAATTGAACAATAGGTAGAAAAAAATCCGTTCGCCGATGCTGGACAAAGTAGATCGACAGATTCTGGACCTGCTGCAGGAAAATGCCCACCTGACCATCCAGGAAATCGGGCAGCGGATCAATTTGTCAAAAACGCCGGTTCATGAGCGGATCAAGCGACTGGAGCGGGAAGGGTACATTGATAAGTACGTGACCCTGCTGAACAAGAAAAAGCTGGGCAATCTGCTGATGGTTTATTGTCAGGTAACGCTCGACAAACAGACCCGGACCACCTTCGACGAATTCGACCGGGCCATCGCCAGCCTGCCCCCCGTCATGGAGTGCAGCCTGGTCTCCGGAACCTTCGATTACCTGTTGAAAATCCTGGTCCGCGACATGGAAGCCTACAACCAGTTCTACCAGGAAAAACTCTCCGCCCTCCCCGGCGTGCTGCACATCAGCAGTTTTTTTGTGATGGCGGAGGTTAAGAGTTCTACGGTGGTGCCGATATAAGGATTGAGGGATTGAAGGATTGATGGATTGATGTGGTCTGCCGCTTCGGTTCTAAAGTGATCCTGACAAGAAGGACTTTAGACAATTCCTCAATCCATCAATCCATCAATCCCTCAATCCTTGCCCCAATCACCTCCCCATGCGTCTGCCGAATCACCCCCTGCAGCAGCGGCTGGAAGGTGCCGAAGAAGCGGACGGCGAGTTCGGAGAGGCGTTCGTCGCCGAAAAGGCGCTGGACGGTGCGGCCGACCCAGAGGCGGCGGCCGAACTGCCGGGACCAGGCCCGCTGGTAGGCGGTTTCCAGTTGAGAACGGCTTAGTTTTCCGCTCAGGAACGCCTGGGCGTGCTCACTGACCAGCTTGGCCCCGTGGATGGCCATGGCCATGCCATTGCCGCAAAGGGGAGTGATGAGCCCCGCCGAATCGCCCGCCATCAGGATGTGGTGCTCGACGGCCCGTTTGGGCGCAAAGGATATTTCGTTGATGACTTCCGGTTTTTCGTAAAGGAAATCGGCGTTTTCCAGGACCGCTTTCAGGTGCGGATTCCGGGCCAGGACGGCCGCTTCCATGGCGGGAATGTTGCCGTGGCGACGCAGGTTTTCCCGCGTGGTCAGGTAGCAGAAACAGTATTTGCCGTCTTCGATGGCCGACATGCCGCAGTAGCCGTCGGGGAAGTTGTGCAGGGCGATCAGATCCGTGGGGAAATCGGTGCGCAAATGGTATTTGATCCCCACATAAGGCGAAGGCTGCTGCATAAAGGCCCGGTCGAGCTGCTTATCCAGCCGGGCGCGCTTGCCGTAAGCCCCGATCAGCAGCCGGGCGGCCAGGGTTTGGCCGTCGTTGAGCGTTACCCGGAAAATTTCCTGCGAAAAGTCGGTATCCTCGACCGTTTTCCCGAGGTAAAACGAGACGCCCGCCCGCTGCCCGAGTCGGTAAAGTTCGTAGTCCAGGGTATACCGGCTAATGCCGAAGCCACCCAGGTCGAGGCGGGTTTCCAGCGTTCGGCCGGTGGGGGAGGTAAGCCGGAAGCGGTCGATGCGGGCGGCGCCCAGTTCGTCGAGGGCAAGGCCCAGGCTTTCGAGGTAGGGACGGACCTCGTTGGAGACGTATTCGCCGCAAACTTTGTGAAATGGATAGGTCTTTTTCTCGATCAGGGCCACGCTGTACCCCGCCCGGGCCAGTTCCAGTCCGCTGACCAGTCCCGCCAATCCGCCACCGATAATCAGAACGTCGTACATGCTCAGGGAAATAAGTGCGCTCGTATGAACAAACTACCTGGGGTATGAACAGTTTGTGAATCGCTTTAGATTTGTCCCATGCCAAGGTCGATTTTCACCCCATCTGCCCCCGGGCAGGATCGTTTCGATGCCTACGCCCAGGGTAACCAATCGTTCATTCCCCACCTGCTGCCCCAGACGGCCGTGGGCTTGCCGGTCTACCAGACCCTGGAACTGCTCAGCAAACGGTACGGCTTTGAGGCGGTCCACCAGGCCCTGGATCCGGCGCAGACGATCGGAAGCCCGGTAAAAAGCCGGCCCGACGGCCAATGGCTGCGGTCCTGCCGTATGGTGGGCATCAACGTCCGGACTATCGGGACGTTCTGGAACGTGATCAATTACGTCCTGACCCTGCCCGCGGCCCATAACAGCATTCACCTGCTGCCGGTCTGGGAACCCGGGGTGGTTGGCAGCCTCTACGCTATGGTTAGCTGGAACATCAACCCGGAATTTTTCTCGACCGAGCTGCAGCGGGTGTTCCCGGGCCTGGATACGCCCGAAAAGCAGCTGAAAGTGGTGGTCAATTTGCTGCACCTGATGGGCCGGACCGTCGGCATGGACGTCATTCCGCATACCGACCGCTTTTCGGAAATGGTTCTGACGCGCCCCGAACTTTTCGAATGGGTTCGGCGCGACGGGCCGGTGCTGGTCGATCAGTCGGGGTATGTTACAGAGGAAGTGGCCGGACACATCCGAACCTGGGCTAGTCAGAACCCCCTCGCCGAATCCTCCGCCGCGCTCTTTGGCCCAACATCAGACTATACCGGCAGGCTCCAACGCCGCTTGTCGCTCATTCACTACCTCGTCGAGCGGGGCTACGAGACCCTACCGATGACCATGGCCCCGCCGTACCGGGAATTGTACAGCAAGCCGGACAGCTTTGTGACTGACGAATACGGCCAGAAATGGTATGATTACGGATTTCAGCATCCCGGACCCTTTTCGCGCGTGTTTGGACCGCTGACCCGTTACCGGTTCTACGAAGGCCAGGGAGGGAAGGCCAATAGTTTACTGGACTTTACGCGTCCCAACGAAGCGGCCTGGACCTACGTATGCGAACAGTACTACGCCTGCCAGCAGCAGTTCGGGTTTGACTTTATGCGGGGGGATATGGCCCATGTGCAGATGCGGCCCGGAGGCGTCCCGGCCCAGATCGATGCCTGGTACGATCCGCTGCGGTCCATCAAGCGGTACGTGCAGGCGCAGGGAGTGCCTTACTTCGGGTTCTTCGCCGAGACCTTCCTGGCCCCGCCCGACGACATGGGCTACGGCGACGAAATTGCCCATCTGGAAGCAATCGAGGCCGACACGACCCTGGGTGACCTGCAGGCGACGGTGGTTGGATCGGTGGAATTCAACACCCGCTTCCGGCAATATATCGACCTGGCCGCGACCCGCCGGTTTGCGCCCGCCTTTACGGTCATGACGGCCGATAAGGACGACCCCCGGTTTGACGCGTTTTACCGGAGCGGGAACGTGGCTCGGTACTTTGTCTCCCTCTTTATGCCGCAACTCCCCAGTTACGTTGGACTGGGTTTCGAGGTGCGGAATCCGCACGAGCAGCGGGGGGCGAACGAGGAATATACCAAACTGTATGTTTTTCAGATCCGGGATGAGGCTGAGGTGGATAAGGTAACCAGCGGGCCGTTTGTCTGGGGACACAACCAGACCCAGTTTGCGACCCTGACGCAACTGAGGCTGCTGGCGGAGGCCCTGCTACCGGAACTGGAGGATCAGCCCTTCCGCTGGCTGATCCCCCCGGACCCGACCGGCCAGCAGCGGCTGATCGCCTGGACGATCGGGTCCGGCAAAGGTTACGTGTTCGTGGCAAGTCTGGACCCGGCTAACCCGGTCCGGCACCTGAGCCTGCCGCTTACCCTGGAGCCGGGAGAAACGTTGTCCTTCCTATACGATACCACTGAGCCCGAACCAGTCCACCAGGCTACTCCCAATCCCTACTTTCTCAGTCTGCCCGCCCTGGCACCGGGGGCCTGCCGAATCTACCGGCGAAAGAAGCCCGCCTGAACGGCAGCAAACGAAAAACGAAAAAGCTGGTTACCCTATAAACTAACCAAACTGATTCGTTATGAAAACAGCGGGAAAGCACGGGCAGGGCTGGCTGATGGCGACTCTGGTGGGCATGATGAGTGTACAGCTCGCCCTGGCTCAGTCAACCAGCGGAACGGGCGGGAATTCGGGCAGCGGAGCGGGGGCTGCAGGTAGTTCGACTTCGACCTCCGGCCAGGTCAACGGCATGAACCAGCCGGGCAGTGCCGGGCGGGAAAGCCGGACCGGTACGGCGGGAACTAAAGGAAACGCGAGCCTGCTGATGAGTCCCATGATGCAGATGCTGGACAAAATGAAAGCGGTGCGTAAAACCGGCAATCCGGACATGGATTACGCTACCCTGACCAAAATCCATCACCAGGGCGAAATTGACCTGGCCCGTCAGGGGATCAGCAGCGGGCAGGACCTTCGGCTGGTGACGATGGCCCGGCTCCAGGCCGCCCAGAAGGAAAACGAAATTGAAGAGCTGGACCGGGCAATGAAGAACCTGGGTAGCGGCGGGGCGGCCAATCAGGCCTTCACCCAGGCTACGGACCAGAAGCTGAAAGCCATGGAGATGGACATGCAGAACGGCATGAACGGGAAGATGGAGGGTACGTTTGACCGCGACTTCCTGAACGTCATGATTCAGCACCACCAGGATGGCATCGATATGTCGCAGAGCTACCTCCGCCATGCCAAGGACCCGGTCCTGCGGGCGCATGCCGAGCGGGCCATCGCCAACGGCAAAAAGGAAATTGCCCTCATGAAAGACATCATGAAATAAGCTTTCGCGCCACTCTTTTTCGGCAGCGGGTTCGACTATGGGCCCGCTGTTGTATTTTTGGGGAACAACCGCCCACGCCATGAACCGCAACCTGACCGATGGCCTGAATTTACTCTCGAAGGTGACACCGCGCCGGGCCTGGAATGCGCTCCGGGTGCTGGCCAGCTTTTATGAATCCAAACATACCGGTCGGGCCATCCACCGCGGGCTGCCTATTGCTCTTTCTTTTGAGCCCACGACCTCCTGCAACCTGCGCTGTCCGGAATGTCCCAGCGGGCTTCGCTCGTTCACCCGCCCGACCGGCATGCTGCCCGAAGACCTCTTTAAGCGGACCATCGACGAACTGGCCGATACACTCCTTTATCTTATTTTCTACTTCCAGGGAGAGCCCTATCTCCACCCCAGTTTTCTCGACCTGGTGGGCTATGCCGCCAAAAAGGGGCTCTACACCGCTACTTCGACCAACGCGCACTACCTGACCGACGCCAACGCGCGCAAAACGGTCGAATCGGGCCTGGACCGGCTTATTATTTCCATCGACGGCACCACCCAGGAAGTTTACCAGCAGTACCGGGTAGGAGGGAAGCTCGAGAAAGTACTCGAAGGCACCCGGAATATTCTGAAGTGGAAAAAAGAACTCAAATCCCGGACGCCCCACGTCATCTTTCAGTTTCTGGTCGTGCGGCCCAACGAGCACCAGCTCGACGAGGTTCGCCAGCTGGCCCGGGAGCTTGGCGTCGACGAAGTCGCCTTTAAGACCGCCCAGATCTACGATTACGAATCCGGCTCCGACCTCATTCCGACCCTCGACCGCTACGCCCGCTACGCCCGGCAGGCCGACGGGACCTACCGCATCAAGAATGCCCTCGTGGACCACTGCTGGAAAATGTGGCACTCCTGCGTCATTACCTGGGACGGGCTGGTCGTTCCCTGCTGCTTCGACAAAGACGCCCACCACCGCCTGGGCGATCTTAAGGAGCAGACCTTCCGGGAGTTATGGCAAAGCCCGGCTTACGAAGGTTTCCGGCAGACGCTGATTCGCTCCCGTTCGGAAATTGAGATGTGCCAGAACTGCACCGAGGGAACAAGGGTCTGGGCCTGACGAATGTGAAACATTTATTAAATTCCGTGGAACATTTCTTGTAATATCGCAGGGGACTGTAGATATTTGGCTCTGTAACGAACCGACCCATGGGTAAAGTCATTGCAATCGCCAACCAGAAAGGGGGCGTTGGAAAAACCACCACCACGATCAACCTCGCGGCCAGTCTGGCAGCCCTTGAATTCCGAACCCTGATTGTCGACGCCGACCCGCAGGCCAACTCTACCTCCGGTTTGGGCTATAACCCGAAGGAGATTGAGCACAGCATTTACGAATGCATGGTCGAGGGAATCCGCACCCGCGATGCCATCATCCAGACGGACTTTCCGAACCTGGACCTGCTGCCCTCGCATATCGATCTGGTTGGGGCTGAAATCGAAATGATCAGCCTCAAGCAGCGGGAAGAGAAGATGAAGGAAGCCCTGCTGGACGTTCGGGATGATTACGATTTTGTCATCATTGACTGCTCGCCTTCGCTGGGTCTGATCACGATCAACAGCCTGACGGCCGCCGACTCGGTCATTATTCCCGTTCAGTGCGAATACCTTGCCCTCGAGGGCCTGGGTAAGCTGCTCAATACCATTAAGATCATCCAGTCGCGGCTCAACACGCACCTGACCATCGAAGGCATTCTGCTGACGATGTACGACCTGCGCGTGCGCCTTTCGAACCAGGTGGTTGGCGAAGTGACGGCTCATTTCCAGCACATGGTCTTCAATACGATTATCCCGCGGAACATCCGCCTGAGTGAGTCGCCGAGCTTCGGCCTGCCCGTAATTGCGCAGGATGCCGACAGCAAGGGGGCCATCAGTTACCTGAACCTGGCCCGGGAAATTCTGGCCAAGAACGGCATGCTGCCGCAGGAACAGGATCAGACGGTTTAAGCATCCCAACCCAATCATTACCACCCAATCATGGAAAATTCGAACGCGAAAGCCGCCAACAATAAAAAAATGATAGGCCTGGGCCGGGGACTGGGAGCCTTACTCCAAGACAGCGATTCGGTCAACCGTCCGAGCAAGCCGTCGCCATTTGAGGCTATCTCGTCGATGAGTGAGATTGGCGTTAACCAAATTGAAACCAACCCCTTCCAGCCCCGGGCGCGCTTCGATCAGGAAGCGCTGCAGGAACTGGCGGAATCGATCCGGGTGCAGGGCATCATTCAGCCCATCACCGTCCGCCAGATGGGGAAGGACCACTACCAGCTGATCTCCGGCGAACGTCGTTTACAGGCGTCGAAAATTGCCGGGCTGACGCATATTCCCGCCTACGTTCGGCAGGCCAACGACCAGCAGATGCTGGAAATGGCCCTGATCGAGAACATTCAGCGCGAGAACCTCAACTCCATCGAAATTGCCCTGAGCTACCAGCGGCTCATTTCGGAATGTAACCTCAAGCAGGAGGAGCTGGGCGAGCGCGTGGGCAAGAACCGCACGACGGTCAACAACTACATCCGCCTGCTGAAACTACCACCGGTGATTCAGGCTGCCCTGCGCGACAACAAGATCTCGATGGGCCACGCCCGGGCGAGTATCAACATCGACGACCACGACGTTCAGATTAAGCTCTTCAAAAAGATCATCGAAGAAGACTGGTCGGTGCGGCGCGTGGAAGATGCTGTCCGGAACCTCTCGAGCTCACCGGAAGCGGTGCCCGAGCGCCGGGCGACGCCCTACAAGCAGGAGATTCGCAGCCTGCAGTTTAAGCTGTCGTCGCTTTTCGGTACGAAAGTTTCGATCAAAGCGGACGATACACACAAGGGCGAGATTAAAATTCCGTTTACTTCCAAAGAGGAATTCAGCCGAATTCTGGACGCACTGAATTACAAAGCATAACCTTGAATCGAAGGGCTGGGATAGGATGGCTGGCAGGCCTGCTGCTGACGGGCAGCGTGGCGATGGGGCAGACGGCGCCCGCACCGGCAGCGGGTGATACGGTACAGGTCGGCCAGTCGACGCTGGTCGGTACCGGGGATTCCCTGGCGGTGGATACTACCCGGCTTACGCCCGTTCAGAACGCCCGCATCCGGAAAATTAATCCCCGCTCGGCGACCATGCGGTCGCTGGTGCTTCCCGGACTGGGCCAGGCCTACAACCGCCAGTACTGGAAAATCCCGCTCGTTTACGGCGGTTTCGGCGTCTTTGGGTACCTGGTTTCCTTCTACAACCGTCAGTACCTTTTTTACCGGAAATACGGCATTGAGGCCAATCTAAAGCCGGGTCGGGAAACTATGGTCCCGGGCTTCAACTATCCCATCACCGCGGCACGCCTCGAACGGGCAGCCAGCAGCTCCCGGCGGTACCGCGATCTAAACGTACTGCTGACGGCGGCTTTCTGGGCGCTGAACATCGTCGACGCCAACGTCACCGCCCACCTGAAAACCTTCGATCTCTCCGATGATTTGTCGCTGCAGGTAAAGCCTGATCTGCTGCCGGCGGGCACCCCGGTCCGTTCGGCCGCACTGGCGCCCGGACTGCGGCTGGCTTTTACCTGGAAAAAATAAAACCACCTGACTGTTACCGCTTTTTATGAAAATATTGTTACTCGGATACGGCAAGATGGGTAAAACCATTGAGCAGCTAGCGCTCAGCCGGGGGCACGAAATCGCGGGTCGGATCGACCTGGGAAACCGGGCTGATCTGGATTCGCTCGGCCGCGAGGACGTGGATGTCGTAATTGAATTCAGTTCGCCGGAGTCGGCGGCCGAAAACCTGAAAGCGTGTTTACGAAAAGGCTGGCCGGTGGTATGTGGTACCACGGGCTGGCTCAGCCAGCGAACGGAGATCGAAGCCCTGACCAGCGAAACGGGCGGCGCTTTTTTTTACGCTTCCAACTACAGCATCGGGGTCAATTTATTTTTTCGGCTCAACAAGGTACTGGCGCAGTTTATGCGCAATTACCCCTCGTACAAGGTGTCGATGACGGAGATCCACCATACCGAAAAGAAAGACGCACCGAGCGGGACGGCCATCACCTTGGCGGAAGGGCTCCTGGAGCACCTGCCGCACAAAAGCCGCTGGGCGCATCTGGAAGAGGTTACCGGGGAGGATGAAGCCGCCATTCCCATCGAATCCCTGCGGGAAGGCACCGTACCGGGTACGCACGTGATCCGCTACCAGTCGGAGGTGGATACCATCGAAATCAGTCACGAAGCGCACAGTCGCCAGGGCTTTGCACTCGGGGCGGTGGTCGCGGCCGAGTGGCTGGTCGGTCGGGAAGGCGTCTTCGGGATGGATGACTTGCTTAATTTGTAAGGCGGGCCAGGCGCCCAGCCGTTAACTGAAGTTGAATTATGTCTGTTGTGAATCAGGAAACCAGAACCCAACCTGCCAAACCCCAAAAATCGCCCACCCGCGAGTGGTTCGATTCCATTCTGTTTGCCGTCGTAGCCGCCACGTTGATCCGCTGGCTGTTCATGGAGGCCTTTACCATTCCGACGCCTTCCATGGAGAAAAGCCTGCTGGTGGGTGACTTTCTGTTTGTGAGCAAACTCCATTACGGAACGCGGACGCCCAAAACGCCCCTGCAGCTGCCGCTGACGCACCAGAAAATCTGGCTGACGGACATTCCGTCGTACACCGACGCCGTCCAGCTGCCGTCCTACCGCCTGCCGGGCTTTTCCTCGGTCAAACGCGGCGATGTCGTCGTGTTCAACTACCCGCCCGAGGAGCAGTATCCGTCGGATCTGCGGACCAACTACATCAAGCGCTGCATCGGCATTCCGGGCGATCAGGTGGAAATCCGCGAGCGGCAGGTGTTTGTGAATGGGCAGGCAACGGAGAATCCGGCGCGTTCCGAGACGTCTTATTTCCTCAAAACCAGTTCGGTCGTCAGCGCCAAGGTCTTCAAGAAATACGACATTACCGATTACGAACAAACGACCGAAACCTACAACGATACCATTCCGGAGAATGATGCTTCCGGTTACCTGATCCACACGACGCCCGAAACGGCGGCCAAGCTGAAGGAGCAGGATTTCGTACAGGGACTGGATGTGATCGGCGAGCCGAAAGGCCAGCAGAATCCGATGATCTACCCGCAGTCGCCGCTCTTTAGCTGGAACGTAGACAACTTCGGGCCTGTAACAGTACCGAAAAAAGGCGCTACGATTCAGCTTGACGAAAAGAACATTGCCCTCTATGGCCCGGTCATCCAGAAGCACGAAGGCAACGAAAACGTAGAAATCTCGGGCAATTCCGTGAAGATCGGCGGGAAGGCCATTACGTCCTACACCTTCAAACAGGATTACTACTTCATGATGGGCGACAACCGCCACAACTCGGCCGACTCCCGCTTCTGGGGCTTTGTCCCGGAGGACCATATTGTCGGCAAAGCCGTCTTTATCTGGATGTCCATCGACCCTGATCCGGAAAGCGTGTTCAGCAAGATCCGGTGGAACCGGTTGTTCCGGATTATTGAGTAGTGTGAATTATAGGCTCTAGTCGGCCTGCGTAAAAACGTGCCTGAGAGACAAAGTGAGCTTTTTTAAGGCCACCCTGTTACTCAGGCACGTTTTCGTTTCGGGACAAATCGCTCACCAGTCAATCTCCTCCAACCCCCGTTCCCGCAGGTACGCATTGGCCTGGCTGAAGTGTTTGTTACCGAACCAGCCACCCCATTGCGCGGCCATGGGCGAGGGGTGTTTTGATTTAAGGACCAGGTGGCGGCTGGGGTCAATGATGGCCCCTTTTTTCTGGGCGTAGGCGCCCCAGAGCATAAACACCAGGTTTTCTTTTTCTTCCGATAAATGGCGGATGGCCGCGTCGGTGAAGGTTTCCCAGCCTTTGCCCTGGTGGGAGCCTGCCTGCCCGGCCCGTACCGTCAGCGTAGCGTTCAGCAGCAGCACGCCCTGCACCGCCCAGCGCTCCAGATTCCCGGACTTGGGAATGGGTTTGCCCAGATCCTCCTGAATTTCCTTGAAGATGTTGATCAGCGAAGGCGGTTTGGTAATGCCGTCGCTGACCGAAAAGGCCAGTCCATTGGCCTGCCCTTCGCCATGGTAGGGATCCTGCCCGAGGATTACGACCCGAACGCGGTCGAACGGACATTTGTCAAAAGCGTTGAAAATAAGCTTACCAGGCGGGTAGCAGCGTTGGGTGGTATACTCCTGGCGGATAAACTCGGCCAGTTGCCGAAAATAGGGCTGCTCAAATTGATCGTGCAGCCGCTGCTGCCAGGCAGGTTCGATGGCGACCTTCATGAATTGGATAATTACGGATGATCAGGATAGGGACTCGTTGGCCGGCTAGCTTCCCATTAGGTAAGGCTGGCCCAGGCAAGCGAATCAGAATCGAAAAATAGTTTATACGCTTATTGGATTTATAAACTTTCGAACTGTATTTTCGTTCAGACAAGGCAAACAACAGGTACTTAGGTATGATATCGGCCGTAACCGAAGGCGTGCGAGTCAGCGTTGTGACGGAATACCAGCCCGAGTATTCCAGTCCGTCGCAGGCCCATTTCGTCTTTACCTACCGAATCCGTATCGAAAACGGCAGCCCGTCGACCATTCAGCTGCTCCGGCGGCACTGGTTGATCTACGATTCGAACGGTACGGTTCGGGAGACGGAAGGCGAAGGGGTGGTGGGTCAGCAGCCGGTACTTGAGCCGGGTGAAGTCCACCAGTATGTTTCGGGTTGTAACCTGCGCACCAGCATGGGCAAAATGGTCGGCACTTACCTCATGGAGCGGATCATCGACGGAAAACAGTTCCGGGTCAACATTCCGGAATTTACGATGGTCGTGCCGTACCGCCTCAATTAACCGCATTTTCGGCTTAGCTACTTTCGGATTGATCCGCGCCTACTTACGTCATTGGCTCTCCGCCCGGGATGAGCATTCGCTGCACTCTCCATTTGTTTACTCCCTCTACACCCAGGTTATCGAACCCGATAATCCCGGGGAACCGGCTTTCGCGCCCATCGAAGCACTCCGTCAGGAATTACTGACGCGTCCGGATACGATTACGGTGACCGACTACGGAGCCGGTTCGCGCCGGGGCGGGGGCCGGGAACGGAAGGTGCGGGACATGGTCCGCAGCGCCCAGAAACCACCGCGGCTGGCTCGCCTGCTGTACCGGCTGATCCGGTCACTGCCCCGGGAGCAACCCGCTGTCCTGGCTGAACTGGGTACCTCGCTGGGCCTGACTACGCTCTACCAGGCCGCCGCAGCCCCGAAGGCAAGGCTCTACACCTTTGAAGGCTGCCCCCAAACGGCCGCCCTGGCCCGCCAGCATTTTGACCGCCTCAGCCCCGGCCGGATCGACCTGGTGGTCGGGAACCTGGACCAGACCCTGGCGGAGACGGTGCAGCGGCTGGACCGGCTTGATTACGTGTTTTTCGACGCCAACCACCGCTACGAGCCAACCCTTCGGTACTTTGAAACCTGTTTGCCGCTGGCCCATAACGACAGCTGCTTTGTCTTTGACGACATCCACTGGTCCGAGGAAATGAGCCGCGCCTGGAAGGCGATCCAGGCCCATCCGGCAGCGGTCGTGACGATCGATCTCTTTTACGTTGGGCTGGTTTTTTTCCGGCAGCAGCAGCCCAAGCAGCATTTCGTGCTCCGTTTTTAGGAATTTATTTAGGGTAAGTTATAGCCAAACAGGTCGTTAACCGTTATCTTACTGTCCTGCTTGGATGGTTACACCCATGAAGAAACCCATTACTGAAAGCATGCCCAGCGCTGCCCGTACGCTTTACCGATCAATCTGGTTACTGACCGGGCTGACGGTCGCATTCACCGGCTGTCAGGATCCGGCCGGAGAGCCGGCCGCGCCCGAAGAAGTATCCAGCTTTAAGCTGATCCAGGAGCGGATCCTGACGCCTTCCTGCGCCGTTTCCGGCTGCCACGCCAGCGAACAGGATGGCTCTTTCAACCAGCATAAACTCGTGCTTTCGGCGGGGCAGTCGCTCCGGAACCTGCTTAACGTGACGCCGACCAATCTGTCGGCCCGTACCGACGGTATTGTCCGGGTAAAGCCGTTTAATTCGCTGCAGAGCCTGCTGTTTCACAAGGTAAATCCCGATCCGGCTCACCACGGAGGCAAAAGTTACGGAACGCTGATGCCGCTCGGCCGGGACCCACTTAGCGTAGGCCAGATCGAATTCATCCGTCGCTGGATCGAAGCCGGTGCACCCGAGAAAGGCAATGTGGCCGATACAACCCTGCTCAACGACCGGACGCCGAGCGTCATTACCGAATTCGAGCCGCTTGCTCCGCCCGCCAGCGGGGAAGGGTTTCAGATGACGACGGGTGTATTCGACGTCGCGCCCAATTTCGAACGGGAACTGTTCATCCGCAAGAACGTAGGCAACAGCAGTGACGTTTATGTGAAACGGATGCAGGTACGGATGCGGACCAACAGCCACCATTTTGTCGCCTACAGTTTTGCCAACGAAGCCGCCGCCCCCCAGCGCGGGCTGATTCGCGATCTGCGCAATCCCGACGGTACCTATAATTTTCTGACGCTGCTGTCCATGCAGAACCACGTCTTTTTTGCGGGAAGCCAGTCACCCTCCTTCGATTACACCTTCCCCGAAGGAGCCGCCCTGGAAGTACCAGCCAACATGACGCTGGACCTGAATTCGCACTACGTCAACAAAACGGCCAACAGCCTGAAGGGGGAAGCTTATTTTAACCTGTTCACGGTTCCCAAATCATCGGTCAAACACATCGTCCGGACGCTGAACTGGGCCAATACGAACCTGAACTTGCCGGCCCGAACGCGCACGACCGTCAGCCGGACGTTTACCGCCGCCAAGCCCATGAAAATCCTGGCGCTGACTTCGCACATGCACAAGCTGGGCGAGAAGTTCATCATCCGGATCAAAGGGGGTACCCGTGACGGTCAGATCGTCTATACTTCAACCGACTGGGAGCATCCCGATATGGTCAATTTCCCAACCCCCATCAGTCTGAGGGCCGGAGAAGGCCTTACTTCGGAAATCACCTACAACAATACCACCGCTAAAACGGTCAGCTTCGGCCTGAGCAGTGAGGATGAGATGGGGATTATTTTCGGGTATTATTACGAGGACTAGCGTTTTTGGTGGTAAACGGCCCTGGCGGCAACGTGGTAAAAATGCAAAGTGCCTGAGCGGCTAAGTGTGATCGGCGAAAGCCCACTTAGCTACTCAGGCACTTTGTATTGTTGGCGTAGCGTACGCTATACCTCATCTCGCCACATCCACATTAACCCGGCGGCCCTTGATGGTATTATCCTCCATGGCGTCCAGCACGCGGTTGACGTGTTCGCGGGGAATGTCGACAAAGGTGAATTTGTCCTGGATTTCGATATGTCCGATGCTGTTGCCCGGAATGCCGGCTTCACCCGCAATGGCGCCGACGATGTCACCCGGCCGGACGTAATCCCGGCGGCCGATGCTGACAAAGATACGGACCATGTTGGCGTCGCGCTCGGGGCGTTCCCGGCGGGGTTCGCGCTCGAAACGGCCACCGCGATCGCCGCGTTCCGGTCCGTCGGTGCGGCCAAAGCGGCCACCATCGCGTTCGAAACGGCCGCCTTCGCGCTCCGGTCGGTCGGTCCGGTCAAAACGACCTGCCCGCTCGAAACGGCCTCCGCGCTCCCGGTCGCCACGTTCCCGATCCCCGAAACGACCACCCCGCTCGGGGCGATCCCGGCGGTCGCCGCGACGATCATCGTCCAGGCCCAGGTTCTGATCGGCGAATTCATTCTTCTCCAGACCCATACTGCGCTTCACCAGGGCCGCTACGACCTGCTCGGTCGTAAAGCCGGCATGGTTGAGCGTCGTCAGCATGTCTGCGTAGAGGTTGAGGTCGTTGCTTTCCTTGATGGTGTCCTGCAACTGCTCGATGAAACGGGCCTTGCGGATACCAACGATATCTTCGAAGGAAGGGATAACGCCTTTTTCAACCTTTACTTTGGTGTAATTCTGAATTTCCCGGAAACGGTACTTTTCGTCTTTACCCACCAGCGAGAAGGCTTTCCCGGACTTGCCGGCGCGACCCGTACGGCCGATGCGGTGAACGTAATATTCTTCGTCGAGCGGAATATCGAAGTTGATCACCGCGTCTACGTCGTCCACGTCGATCCCGCGGGCCGCTACGTCGGTAGCGACCAGGATGTTGGTCACCCCGGAACGGAACTTCGACATCACGTTGTTCCGCTGGGCCTGACGCAGATCACCGTGCAGCCCTTCGGCCTGGTAACCCCGCAGTTGCAGTTCTTCCACCAGTTCGTCCACCCGCTTCTTCTGGTTACAGAAAACCAGCATCAGCTTCAGGTTGTACATGTCAATCAGGCGGCACATAACTTCAACTTTAGCCTTCGGCTTTACTTCGAAGTACACCTGTTCGATGTTCTGGTTGGTCAGCTCGTTCTTGACCACTTTCACCAGGACGGGATCCTTCTGGAACCGCTGGGTAATGGCCATGATGGGCTTCGACATGGTCGCCGAGAACAGGATGGTCTGCCGCTCTTCGGGCATCTCCTCCAGAATGCTCTCGATGTCTTCGCGGAAGCCCATGTCGAGCATTTCGTCGGCTTCATCGAGGATCATCATCCGGACGTGTTCCAGCTTCAGCGTGCGGCGCTCCATGTGGTCCATGACGCGGCCGGGCGTACCGATGACGATATGCACCCCCGTTTTCAGCGAACGGATCTGCCGATCGATGGAGTCACCGCCGTAAATGGCTTCGACGCGGATGCCTTTTTTGTGTTTCGATAATTTCTTAACCTCATCGGCTACCTGCAGCGCCAGTTCGCGCGTGGGGCAGAGAACGAGTACCTGGGGGTGGCGGTCGGCCACATCGATCAGTTCAATAGCCGGGATCCCAAAGGCGGCGGTTTTACCCGTACCCGTCTGGGCCTGACCAATTACGTCGCGTCCCGCCAGAATCGGCGGAATGGCTTCCGCCTGAATCGGAGAGGGGCTGGTAAAACCCATGTCCGTGACGGCCTGCATAATGGCGTCGGAAAGATCCAGCTTCGCAAAGCCGTTCTCGACTGGTGCATCTGATACGGGAACGTCCTGTTCCTGCATATCCTGAATGTCCTGATTCATAAACAATAAAGTGAGAATTGGTTTATGGTTTAGAGTTTATTGTTTATGGTGATTCGTGGGTAATCGGTGGCAACAAAAGCACGGCAATGCGCTTATGCCCGAACGATAAACCCTAAACCCAAAACGATAAACCTTAAACAGGTTAGAGAACAAGCGGCGGCAGGTGAGGTGGCGTCGTTAAAACCCGTCATACCCCGAAAGAGCGTATTGATACGCTATCTGAGTGGGTAACTGGCTAAATGCCGTTACGGTTGCGCTAGAAAGTCAGAATTGCCCGCGAAAGCCCCCACAACGAATGTGCAACCCCTTATGCCGATTGACATCCGTGTTTGGCCCTGTGAAACTGAGAGAACTACCCGATGGGAAAAAACCCGCTACAGAGGATGGGACGGATGCCCGCTTGAAAAACTTTTACAAAAGTAAGGCAAACTTGCCGTAAATCCAAACGACTTTAGGTTAAATTAGGATTATTTTAGGAAGCCGCCCGGCTCGCCCAGGATTTCCATCAGCGCCCGGGCCTTCAGCAGGCATTCGGCGTATTCGGCTTCTGGTATGGCGTCGTAGGTGATGGCGCTTCCGACCGAAAAAGAAAGGAAACGGCGTCGGGCGTTGTAGAGCAGGCTCCGGATAACAACGCTGAAGTCAAAATCGCCATCCGGGGTGAAAAAGCCCACCGCCCCCGAGTAAAGCCCCCGCCGGCTGGCTTCGTACTGGTCGATCAGTTCCATCGCGCGGACCTTGGGTGCTCCCGTCATGCTGCCCATGGGAAAAGCGTTCCGGATGGGTTCGGTCGGTGTGCAGTCCGCGCGCAGGCTGGCCGTTACGGTCGAAATCATCTGGTGCACCTGCCGGAAACTGTATATCCCGAACAGCTCGTCGACGCCTACGGATCCGGTCTGGGCGCTCCGGGCCAGGTCGTTGCGCATCAGATCCACGATCATCAGGTTTTCGGCCTGTTCTTTTTCGCTGGTACGCAGTGCGGTTTTTAACCGATCATCTTCCTCGGGCGTTTCGCCCCGGCGGATGGTGCCTTTAATGGGCTGAGCAATCAGCTTTTGTCCCCATTTTTTCAGGAACCGCTCCGGAGAAGCCCCCATCAGGTAGTTTTCCCCGATTTTCAGAAAAGTCGCAAAGGGAACCGGTGAACGCTCACTCAGGGCCCGGAAAGTCGCCAGCGGGTCCAGGTCAGCTTCCTCGGCGTAGAACTCCTGGCAGTAATTGAGTTCATAGACGTCGCCGTCCAGAATATGCTCCTGGATCGCGCGAACCGTTTGCAGATAAGTCTCCCGGCTGACTCTGCTCCGGAGCCTGATACGGGCTGATGGCGCCGGCTGGCCGGGTAATGGGGTGTGACGGATTTCCTCCAGGATGGCCCGGGGATCGTCCAGGGTCCGGATGGTCAGGCTGTCCGGCCCAAAGTCGATCAGATGCCGCGGACGAAAAAAGCAGGCGTCGGGCATACCCAGGCGGTTGGCATGGCGGCTTTGAAGGGTTTCCAGCTCGTTTTTGAGGTCATAGGCGAAGTAGCCTATCCAATAGTCCGGCTGAAAACGGAGGGCCTCATCCAGGGCCCCGAAGGTGTCCTTGCCAGAAAAGGAAACCGACTGGTAGCAGCCTGCCGCCAGTCGGTTTGGAAAAGGTCCGTAAGGATACGCCTGGCTGGAAGCCTCGCCGGGGTTGCCGTTGAAATAGGCAACGTACCCAAAGCGTTCGGTGGCCCACTGCAGGGCTTGCTGCTGCCAGGAGGTTACCTCGGAAACGGTCTCGCGATACTCCCGGCGAACCGCTTCCTGGGTCATATCGGCTTATTTTCGAGCAGATGAACGTCAACGGCAATGTCTTTCCCCTCGGCATTCTTTCCGATCCGGAAAGAAACCTCATCGTCTACCTGCAGCTCATTGAAGTCGATCTCGTTGAGGCTCGTATGGTGGAAAAAGAGGTTATTGGGCGGGTAATTGATGAATCCGTAACCATTGCGGAGGGTCCGGATGGTGCTGATCTTGATGTCCTGGTCTTCCGGATCATGGCCTTCCGTCAGTTCGTGGCTGTGGCCGTTCTGGAGCGCCAGGCCGTTGCTGCGGCTGGATTGTTTAACGAACAGGTTCTGAATCAGGGGATCGTTGTTCCAGAGGCGGTTGTCGATCATCTCGTGCATGGGCACGGGGTAGGATACTTCCCGCAGCAGGTCCTGGGACGTCCGGGTCACCAGCCGCTCGCCTTCGTCGTTGTAGTATTCAAAATCCCAGCTAAGCACCATCACCCGGGTACCGAGGGTGTTGATCTTCCGGATCAGGGGTACATAGTCGCCGTCGGATGTAATCAGCACCAGCACATCGAAGCGCTTGTGGAAGGATTGTTCGTAGGCTTCCAAAGCCAGCCAGACATCAATGCCTTTCTCGTGCCGGTTTCCCTGAAAATTTTTTACCGGAAGGTAATGGGTGACAACCCCTTCCGACATCAGAATATCGCCAAACAGGCGGTCGTAAAACAGCTGATTGCCGCGCTGGCTGGCTTCGTGGGCATTGAGCCGGCCACGGAAATAGTGAGCGTCGACGATCTGGCAGAGCCGGGCATCGGTGTCTTCCTCTTCGGCGACCTGATTCCGGATGAATTCGTGAAGACCAGAGATGCTTATTCGACTGCGGCGCTCGTGAGAGTAGTTGTAATAATTGCTTACGTGTAAGAAGTAATTTCCGTCGTAGAATACAGCAATGCGGGTTAATTTACTCGCTTTTTTTGGTTGCATTTGTATTTAAAAAATATAGCTAAATAAACTTTCTGACTAAATAACTAAGGACATTCGATACCAGTAGGCTAGGTAGGATGCTGGTTAGTGTATGGATAAGTACGTACGAGCAGGTCTGATTACTAAACGTGCGAAAGTGGCGAATGGTTTACGAATAGCGGTCGGCAAAAGTAGCGAATTAAGGCCGGAGTCCCAATATACGTTCATTTTTTAAGCCGAGGGCGGCGAGCCAAAGAAAGCATTACCTTTGCCGGTAAAGTAGACTGCCTCATGCAAAAAGTTTTGTTCATCGACCGCGATGGCACCCTCATCGTGGAACCCCAGCCTGATCAGCAGGTGGATTCCCTCGAAAAACTGACGTTTATCCCGAAAGTACTCTCCAGCCTGCGCCGCATCGCCGAGGAACTGGACTACGAACTGGTGATGGTGACGAACCAGGATGGCCTGGGGACGGAAGCCTTCCCGGAAGAAACGTTCTGGCCCACCCACCGGAAAATGATGACCACGCTGGAGGGCGAGCAGATCTTCTTCAAGGGCATCCACATCGACCGGACTTTTGCCCGCGAGGGCGCACCGACGCGCAAGCCGGGGACGGGGATGCTGACCCAGTATTTCAGTGATTCCTACGACCTGGCCAACAGCTTTGTCATTGGGGACCGCTTTACGGACGTGCAGCTGGCCGTCAACCTGGGCGCCAAAGCCATCCTGTTTCTGCCGCCAAACCTGAACGAAACCGTCCAGGCGGCCGATGTGTCGGGCCTGACCGAGGCCATGCAGCAGGTGATTGCCCTGCAGACGGGCGACTGGGATGCGATCTACGAGTTCCTGAAGCTGCCCGCCCGGACGGCCGTCGTAGAGCGGAATACCAAGGAAACCCAGATCCGGATTGAGCTGAACCTCGACGGCCAGGGCCGCTCCGACATGCAGACGGGCCTCGGCTTTTTCGACCACATGCTCGACCAGCTGGCCAAACACTCGGGCGCCGACCTGAGCATCCGCGTCCAGGGCGATCTGCACATCGACGAACACCACACCATTGAGGATACTGCCCTGGCCCTGGGAGAAGCTTACCGCCGGGCCTTAGGCGATAAGCGCGGCATCAGCCGGTATGGCTTCCTGCTGCCAATGGATGAGGCGCTGGCCCAGGTGGCAATCGATTTTTCGGGCCGGCCGTGGCTGGTCTGGGAGGCCGAATTCCGCCGGGAAAAAATCGGGGAGATGCCTACCGAAATGTTCTACCACTTCTTTAAATCGTTTTCCGATACCGCCCTGTGCAACCTGAACATTAAAGTGGAAGGCCAGAACGAGCACCATAAAATCGAGGCGATCTTCAAAGGGTTTGCCAAGGCGATCAAGATGGCCGTGCGCCGCGACCGGAAGGAACTCGACAGCCTGCCCAGTACCAAAGGGGTCTTGTAGGCGGTAGGTTCGCTCATTTTTATTCCGCAGAGCACTGGATCGCTTGCGTTTCTTCTGTACTTTTGTGCAACTCCAATTAATACTGAGATCGCCATGTTAATGACCATCGTCGCCATCGTTTTCTTTGTGGTTCTGCTGGTAGCCTCTTTCATTACCGGTAAGTGGCTGGAAAGCAAGGAGCGGAATTACTAAGATTTCATAGCCTTCGGGCCAGAGCTTCCTTCGGGAAGCTTTTTTTTTGCCCGCTTTCAACCCTTATACGAAGCCCGGGGTCTAGTAGTTGTAAATAACAACGCTACCATGAGAACCCAAGGAAAATGGGTCAGTCTGCTCTGCCTCGCCGGCGCGCTGGCCACTGCCTGCGAACGGAATGCGGCCGTAGAGCCCAGCGAAACGACTGGCCCCCAGATTGTATCCACCACCCAGAGTGCCCGCCTGAAACAGGATGTTACCCTGGAGGTAACCAAAATTGAAGACAGCCGATGCCCGGCCAATGCGGTCTGTATTACCTACGGCAGTGCCAAGGTCTTCTTCACCCTAAAAAACAGCACTGAGCAAAAAACCAGCGAACTCTGCCTGGGCGATTGCGGCGGCGGCAAGGGAATGCAGAACCGCGCCGTGCAGACGATTGCCCTCGGCGGTGCCAGCTACGACGTGGTGCTGACGGAAGTCCGGCCGTACCCGGGTACGTCTTCCGACAAGCCGACGGCCGTTGTGGAGATCATCAGGAAGTAAGGTTACAGAATGCCTTCGTCCGCGAAGCTGAAATAGGCCCGGTCGGTAAAGATCAGGTGGTCGAGTACCGGCAGATCGAGCAGCCGGCCCGCCTCTTTCAGCTTGCGGGTGAGGTCTTTGTCCGCCTGGGAGGGAAGCAGATTTCCCGACGGGTGGTTATGAAACAGAATCAGCGCGCTGGCCAGGTGTTCCAGGGCGTATTTGAAAATCAGCTTGGGGTCGGCTACCGTCCCGGCTACGCCACCCGCGCTGATCTGCACCGGCCTTATGACCTCATTGGCCCGGTTGAGCAGCAAAATCCAGAATTCTTCGTGGGGTTTATCCAGCAGGTGGGGCTTCATCACCTCATAGGCGTCGCGCGAACCTGTAATGCGGTTGCGGGGGCGAGGCTCCTGTTCGCGCCGTCGGCGGCCCAGCTCCAGGGCCGCGACAATGCTGATCGCCTTGGCTTCCCCGATTCCTCTAAATTTTGCCAGGTCGGCCACGCTCAGTCGGCCGAGTTCGTGCAGGTCATTCCCGACGCTGCCCAGAATCTGCTTGGCCAGGTCGACGGCCGACAGGTCGCGGGTGCCCGAACCCAGCAGGATGGCAATCAGTTCGGCATCGGACAAGGCCGCGCGGCCCTTCAGTAACAATTTTTCGCGGGGGCGGTCTTCCTCGGCCCAGCTCCGGATCGTTCGGTTGGTTTCGTAGGTCATGCGGTACATCGGCTTACTGCTTTGACGCAGCAACCGTCGAAATGGACCAAACGGACACAAAAAAACCTCACCCGGATCGGGGTAAGGTTCTTCCTAAAGCGATACGATATCGAATAATTAAGCAGCGGCTACTGCCAGGCCATTAACGTATTTGGCCAGCTTGGATTTGTTATTGGCTGCTTTGTTCCGGTGAATGATGTTCCGCTTCGCCAGTTTGTCCAGCATCGAAGAAACGGTTTTGTAGAGCGAGAAAGCCGCCTCACGGTCAGTCGTTTCGCGCAGCTTGCGAATCATTGTACGGGTAGATTTGTGCTGGTAGCGGTTCAGCAGGCGCTTCTTCTCGTTGGCGCGGATCCGCTTAAGTGCCGATTTATGGTTTGCCATTTTTTATAGAACTGAATTACAGTTGTCTCACAAAAGGTTTGCAAAATTAGCCGTTTGTATGAAACATTCCAAATTCTAATCGGATAGAACCCGTAAAATCTGGGAAATAGAAAAGCCAGGTGGTAAATGCACCTGGCTGAACGGCATGCCGGGAGGCGGATTATCGGATGTCCGAGTTGATTACAAACACGTCTTCCCAATCCTGCTCGTGGGCCTTCACAAACTGGCGATACTTTTCGTGCTGGTTGTACGTCTCAATATCGGCCTCGCTCTGGAAGGTAATGTAATGAACCACGTCATAGTGAGCATTTTGACCGCCATCTCCCTTCAGCGTCTTGCCGGAAGTGTAAGAGATGATCTGTGGAATTTCGTGCTTCAAGGCCGCAAAATCCCGCATATGTTGCTCAACTGCCTCTGATTTTGTGCTGTTTTTGAATTTAAAACAGACAATCCGCTGTTTTTGCGCTTTTCGGGCGGGTGAGTAGGCACCATAGATAATAAGTCCAAAAATGCCGAAGAAAAGAATAATCAGTGTGTAACCTAAGGATTTGCGTTGCATGACGGTTGTAATTTCAAGAAATGCCAAATAAAGTTCTTGTTGATGAGGTGCTTTATAATTTAAGTATAAACTTTTCTTTACAAAGTACCATATATAGGCAAATGTACAGCATAATCGTTTGGATGCAACTTTTTGTCACTTTTTTTTCAGCGGGTGACATGCTGCTCATGAGGAAGCTAGTGAAGCCAGCCTGGGGTTTTTACGCGCACAAACGAATCAACCGGCTGGCCGTTTTCACCCTGCCCCCGGAGATGCTCCGCTTTTTTAAGCCCCACCGCGACTACCTGAGCGAAAACGCCGTCAATCCGGACCGCAGGCGGTACGCCGTCGATGGCGAAGCACCCCGGCACTACATCGATCTGGACGCCTATCCCGACACCAGCCAGACGACGCTGCCCCGGAGCCGGGCTGCCGCCCTGGAGCGGTATGGTCCGGATACCCTGGCCCTGCACGGGCTTGTTCCCTGGCACCTTCAGCTGGCCAAGTACCAGCTGACGGAAGCTTTTCGGGCCCGGGACGCGCGCCGCATTCTGAAGCTTTCGGCCGACCTGGGCCATTACATTGCCGACGCCAACGTTCCGCTGCATACCACCCGCAACTACAATGGCCAGCTGACGGGCCAGCACGGGATTCATGGCTTCTGGGAGTCGCGCCTGCCGGAGCTGTTTGCGGAAGAATATACGTTCTGGACGGGTCCCGCCGAATACGTGGATTCGCCCCAGCGGGCGGCCTGGCGGGCGGTCTTTCGGGCGCATGCCGCCCTGGAGTCGGTGCTGCAACTGGAACGGGAACTGAGTCTGCAGGTCGGAGAGGCGCGGAAATACAGTTTCGAGGACCGCAATGGCGTAACCGGCAAGGTATACTCGGAAGAATTTGCCAAGCAGTACCATAACCGCCTGAAAGGGCAGGTGGAGCGGCAGATGCGGGCTTCGGTCAAAATGGTGGGTGACTTCTGGTACACCTGCTGGGTCGACGCAGGCCAGCCCGACCTGGGCGCCCTGGCGGCATTTCGGTGGACGGCAACCGATCAGCAGGCGGAGGCCGAGGAACAGCAGCACTGGCTGAAGCGCCTTTTCCGGGTCCGGGAAGAGAATTAGCCCGGCCAGCGGTATGAAATCAGGCCAATTTCCTTTTTACCCTATACCAACCGGCACCTAATCGATATGACACGCGCGCTGCTCGCCCTGCTTGTGGGCCAGCTCATTTTCGTTGCCAAACCCGTAGACGCCCAGACGCGGAAGCTGCTCTGGTCGGATGAATTCAACGGTTCGGGAACGCCGAATCCGGCGAACTGGACCTATGAGGAAGGCTACATCCGCAACCGGGAAAAGCAATTTTACACCCGCCGGCCCGAAAACGCCCGCCTTGAAAACGGTATGCTCGTCATCGAGGCCCGGCGCGAGCCCTACCAGGGGTACGACTATACCTCAGCCAGCCTGACAACCAACGGTAAACAGCCCATGC